>Ga0214917_10000039_pt1 | contig 145530 bp, 138 predicted proteins | sample LL_1208_BB_MetaG_FD_177983 | JGI IMG/M metagenome (GOLD analysis project Ga0214917, IMG submission 177983) | Freshwater microbial communities from Lake Lanier, Atlanta, Georgia, United States - LL_1208_BB | ecosystem: Environmental > Aquatic > Freshwater > Lake | place: USA: Georgia...
GGTACCGGCAATAATATTTTAAACCCAACTCTCAACAGCACTGGTGAAACATTAACCAGAATTGCACCAGCAAACTTTGTTGATGGCATCAAAACAATGCAATCAAATCTGCCCAATCCACGTGCCACACGTCAAAATCCCAATCAATTAGCAAATCAAACTCAAAAAATATTGGAGTTTCGTAGCTTTGATGGTACCGGCAATAATATTTTAAACCCAACTCTCAACAGCACTGGTGAAACATTAACCAGAATTGCACCAGCAAACTTTGTTGATGGCATCAAAACAATGCAATCAAATCTGCCCAATCCACGTGCCATTAGCAACCTTGTAATAGCAGGTAAAGCAGAAACCCCTAACGCAGAGGGTCTCTCAGGGATGATGTATGCCTGGGGACAATTTATCGATCATGATTTAGATTTAATGAGAACGGATGGTGTTAATAAAATCAACATTGCAATTCCCTCTGGTGATCCAGTTCTCACCGGCAGCTTTATTCCAATGAGCCGCACAGTAATTGATCCACTAACTGGCATTGCGGATGTTCCTGCCGCAGCAATTAACAACATTTCCGGATGGTTAGATGGATCGCAAGTTTATGGTTCCGATAGTGCAACAGCTTCAAGCCTGCGCAATGCCGATGGATACATGCTCACCTCTGCAGGCAATAATCTACCAATTGTTAATGGCAAATTCATAGCTGGTGACATACGTGTTGGCGAGAATCCAGATCTCACTGCATTGCAAACCTTATTTATTCGTGAACACAACCGTCAGGTTGATCTATTAAAAATTGCTCATCCCACCTGGTCTGGTGATCAACTCTACAACCAGGCAAGAGCAATTGTAAGCGCTGAAATTGCACATATTACCTATAGCGAATTCCTACCAAATCTTCTTGGTAATCGTTCTATTCCTAGATATCAGAGCTATGATCCAAATGTAGATCCCACTATCAGCGAAGAGTTCGCTGGTGCTGCTTTTCGCTTTGGCCACTCGATTGTATCCGCAAATCTTGAACGGATTGATGAATTTGGTAATCCTATTGGATTAAATTTAAGCCTAAAAGATGCATTTAATCTTGCTCCAAGTAGCTTTATAAGCAACGGGGGAGCAGATGCTTTTTTACGCAAGCTTGCTGGTGATTTATCAAATTCAATGGATGTGCATATCGTGGATGATCTTCGCAACTTCCTTGATATTCCTGGAGTTGCATCAATGGACTTAGCAGCAATTAACATACAAAGAGGACGTGATCTTGGCTTGGGAAGCCTTAATCAAACTCGGATTGCATTGGGGCTTGCTGCATATACAAGCTTTAAACAAATCAGCTCCGATCCAGAAGTAGCCACTTCACTGCAAGCAGCTTATGGAGATATTAATCAGATTGATCTCTGGATTGGTGGCTTAGCAGAAGATCATGTATACGGTGGAATGGTTGGAGAAACATTTAATGTTATCATTTCAAATCAATTTCAAGCACTACGCGATGGAGATAGGCTTTGGTATGAAAATCAAGGTTTTGATCGCACCACCCTAAATCAAATAAATAATACCAGCTTATCTGATATTATCAAACTAAATACCGATACTAAATACATTCAAGCAAATGTTTTTAAGTATTATGAGCGGCGTGTTAGCACCTCAGCCCCAGAAAATCCACTCGCCCCACAATTGATCATTGGAGTTAATGGAATTGATAATCTTGTAGGTGGAGATGCGAATGATATTCTTGTTGCAGGGCTTGGAAAGCAAAAACTAAAGGGCGGCGCCGGTCGAGATAAATTTGTACTTAGTCAGCCCGGGATTCAGGCACAAGTATTAGATTTTAGCCCAGGAATTGATCAGTTAGTATTTGAACAAGCCAGTGATCTAAATCAATTAAACCGGGGCATAAGTATCACTAGACAAGGGGCAAATACACTACTTAATTTTGGAGGTACAGACGTAACCCTAATAGGCATATTGCCATACCAAATTCGACCTGGCGATTTTGGTAACATGATCTAGAATACGTAAAACCAATTAACCAACAATGGCCGAGCAACTCACCGGTGGGGTAGAACGTAGCTATGCCCGTGATCTCTTAGGTGTGGCCACTCAAATTGGCGACACAATTTCAGTTCGCTATACCGGCACACTTAAAAACGGGACAATTTTTGATAGCAATGCCGATGGAATAAAACCTGAATTTAGCTTCAAGCTGGGTTCTGGCCAAGTAATTAAAGGCTGGGACACCGGTCTTTTAGGTGTAAATGTTGGTGATGTTGTACTCCTCTCAATACCAGCAGATCAGGCCTACGGCGCTAACGCAACAGGTTCAATACCTGCAAATAGCCCCCTTAATTTCCAGGTTGAAGTCCTTGGTCGCAGTAACGCAAGCGGCTCAGAACGGCTATCTGCGATTCAATTTGGTGTGCCAAATCCAGTGTTGCAGGCATATCTTGCAACTGCCAACAGCCAGGAAGCTGATCTCAGAGGTTTAGACGCAGCTGATCAATTAACAATTGGTCCAAAAGGAGGCGTAATCCTTGCCGCCGCAGGCAATGATTCACTTACTGGTGGCCTTGGCAACGATCTTCTTGCAGGGGGACTGGGTGCAGATATCTTTGTGTTATCCGCAGGTAATGACGTAATTAGTGATTTCAATATTACAGAGGGCGATATTATTATCGGCAGAGCAAATCTTCAGCGCAGCTTAGTTGATACAGTAAGTGGTTTATCAATTAACTATTCCGATGGTAGCAGCACTTTATTGGCTGGCATAAGTTCTACAGGCTTTGATGCAAAAAAGGCTTTTCTTGATATTTCTGAAATTTCCACAATCCCCATGAAATTCAATGGAATCGCCCCAGAAACAGCTCAAATACGTAAACGTTCAATTACTCATGATTACCTAGCTAGCCATGCTGACCTTACAGCAGTAATTGGTAATAACTTAGAGCTTGCAAGCAAACACTATTATCTATTTGGGTTTCAAGAAGGAAGATCCATTGATCGTTTCAATAATGCTGCCTACCTAGAAGCAAATCCAGGTGTTGCAAATTCAGCCTATTTCCGAGATCGTGCCTCAGAACATTTCATTATTTATGGTTCAAAAGAAGGCCGCGCCGCAACAATCTATTAAAATCATTTTCATGGTACTGCTGCGCAAAATTTTTAATACTTGACACAAAGCTGATATGTGCTAGATTGCAATAAATTTTGGATTTTAAAATGTTGGGGTTTTCATTTAAAATTAAAAAAATTAATTTCTTCCGCGCAATCCTGGCGATCAGCTTTGCCTTTACATTAATTATCGGCAGTGGAGTTAATGCTTCTTCAGCAACCACTCGTTTCGTTATGCCTGCAAACCATAAAGCCAATGAATATATACCAATTGAAAAACAACCAATTTATGAGAACCTGATAACTTCACAAGAAGATGCTGAAAAATCACTGATTCTCGAAGCAACTTCCGCAGCACCATCAGCAACGGAAACTTTTGTAGATTTTTACACTCACTTAGCAAGCGTTTACGATCACCTGATCCCTTACTACACCGACCCATCAATTTACAAAACCGGTGGGGCTTTTTGGTCTAGTGAGGATAAAGAAAATTTCAAAAAATATGGAGAAATACTGCATGATGCTTCATTGGCCCTTGATACAACTAATATTACTGAATCAATAAGGTCTCAAGTAGCTAACCATCGTTCCATACAGTTAAAAGAAATTTTCGACTATATCTTCAAACATGCCACTGAGCCAATAAGTTTGGAGGTTAGCGGCCGCGCAAATGGAGAAATTCAAAGTGATCCCAAATCTGGAGTGGTTGAATTTCCTCAATCTCCACTTGTTTTAAGTAGCCATAGAGCTTCTAAACCCGCTCCTGAATCAACAAGCAAAACTGGTGAAAAAGATGGGCTGTACTTATTTACGACTGAAACTGTAGATTTTATACCAGGTTTATACGACTTAATCAAACATGATATCTCCAACAATACTGATGTCCGTGAGAATAAATTTTATACACCAGGCTTTTACAAATTAATCTCAGAGACTCCAGGCCATCTTATCGCACCAAAGTGGTATCTTAATCTTCCTGCAAATATTAGGTCTGTTGCAGATATCGCTTTTGGAGAGAACACCTTAATTCAGATAATCTTAGCAGCCGCTTTTACGCTAATTTATTTGATTTTCACCGCTTTAATTGCAGTTCCTTTTTTTAAAACATACCAACGCAAATTAGACCCCGATTCCTACGAATACACTGCAAAACTCTGGGTGTCCCTTCAAGATCGTGAGGCTTGGTTACGATTATTTTTAGCAATCATATTTGTAACTGCTACTAGCATTACTCTTGGCCATGGAGTTATTGAATATGCAAATATTACTGGTTCTCCACTGCTTATAATTACTGAGGTATTCAATTTCATATATTATCTTGGCCTTAGCTTTACATCATTCATATTATTTGAACTGATCGGTAGAATTTCAAGTGATCTAATAGTTTCGATTTCACCAAACCGCTCCTCCGCTGATCTTAAGTGGATATCAGGTTCGGTTATGCCTGCTTCTAGGCTAGTTGGTATTGCATTTTCAACTTATTATGTTTATCAACTTCTTATCTCATTTGGATTGCCACCTTCCACAATCCTTGCCTTCTCCGCCGTGCCTGGTTTAGCAATTGGTTTGGGTGCATCAAAAATGCTTTCTAATCTTATTGCTGGGCTAGTTATCCAAACAGATCGCCCGATCAGAGTTGGAGATTTTGTAGATATTGGTGGCACCACTGGATTTGTTTCCCAAGTTGGTTTGCGTTCAATCAAACTTGAAACAATTTCAAGCCTAATAACTTTGCCAAACGCAAAGGCAGACGAATCTAATATAAATAACTATATGTTTAACGATAAAGATAGTGATGGAAAAACTTCCAGAGTGCATATGATAAACTTGAGTTCATCTCAGCAGCTTATACACTCCCATGAAGACATCTATAAAATTGCAGACGAACTAAAAGCTCACCTCAGCTCAGAAGCGCTTATCAAGCGTTATGTTTTGATTGCCAAGCCGGCTGTTATTGATGCTCCAGCAGCATTTGTATGCAAAGTATTTACAACAGCTAAAAATTGGGTTGAGCGTGATGCAATAATTACTAATTACAATAATCTTTTTGCTGCTCTAGAAGTTAAATACCCTGGTAGGGAGCCAGGTCCTGAAAAAATATTAATGCTTCAACCAAGCAGCTGATTACTTTTATTTCGCCAAATCCCGATGGCGCTAACGATTAGAAAAATATACATTGGTTTTTCTCCATATCTACTGTAGGTGCTGATGTTTTGATTTCTCCTTAGATTCATCGTTTCTATTATCGATTTATCTGATTTTAATTTATTTATTACCAGGCCGCTTGAATCCACCACCGCTGTGGGGCCAGTATTAGCAACACTTAAAAGCCATTTGGAAGTTTCAATAGCTCTTAGTTGCGCCAAAGCTAAAAATTGCCGCTGCAATTGCAACGGATATGGATCAAGATTTGCCACAGCTAATAACCATTCCGCCCCTTCCCTTGTGGCCGCAGCAATGCTTGAGCCATCGGCTAATTCATAACAAATAATCCCAGCTAGTGGTCCGAGTGGATTTGGTAGTTCCAGCAGTCGTGATCCATTTCCAGGCAGTAATCCGCCCACGGCTGAAAGTCCGCTCCACTGCAACCATTCACCCCCCGGTACCCATTCCCCTATTGGCACCAATCGATGTTTATCAAGCCAATTTTTTGGTATTAAATTACCTGCGGGAAACCACAACAAACTGCTGCGATCTTCAATTCCCTCACGCCTAAAACCACCACTAATTACAGCTACCTCTTTTGAATTTGGATGTTCGCCTTCAGACAAAGCACCCTCTGGTAAAACTACGGCTACAGAGCCATCAACTTCTGCTAAACGAATTGCATCGCCGAGCAAGTAACGCTGCTTTTGTTGCATTTCCCAAGTAAACTTTTCACGGGTAGGTAATGCTGGTTGCACCACCTCTAGCTGTAATTTTTGGCTGCTAACCACATCACTATTCAAAGCAAGGGCAGCAGCGCCAAGGCCATGGGCAGTAAGCACCACAAACAGCAGCAAAGGCCAGGCTTGCCGCCACAGCAACCAGCTGATCATCAGTTGCACGGCAGCAACAAATCCCGCCCCGCCAAATGCCGCCAAGCCAGCCAGGGGCCTATCTCCTGGTAATGCAGCCGCACCAAGGCCAAGCCAAAACAATGGGCCCTTGGCAAGAACCACTTCCGTTAGCCCCCACAACAGGGCCGCAAAACAGGCGCTCGATAAACGGCTTGGCCCCAGCCATTGCAGCAACCCACACCAAAGGGCCACCAAAGCAGCCCCCGCCAGGCTGCATAAACCAAGCAAAATCAACACCACAGGCATACTCAAAACCTCTGGCACCCCCAACCAAGTGAGTGGATGCAAGGCAAGCAGCCAGCGATGGCTTACAAACACCGCTGCAGCACCCCAAACGGCACCACCCCTGGGCCCCAGCCGCCAAAGCGGCAGCAGCGCAATCCACAACAACCAGGGCCAACCCAGTGGTGGCAGGGCAACACCAGCCAATGCACCCGCCCCTAGTGGTAGCCATCCCCACCATTTCACAATTATTAGCCAATCCTTAAGCAAATTGCCCCCATTCCTTAGCCCGCACTCGAGGTATTGCTTCATACATTTGCCAGTGTTCTCCGATGCATCTGAGCATGGTTGCCAGTCGCGACAACTTAGGCCTCAGGGAATTGCTGGAAAGCAGTTTTAGTAAACGCAACCTAGTGCCAATGCCGGCAGGTAGCCCCATACCCCTGCTTAAAGATCACGTATGGCTCGTGGTGCGCGGCATGACCAAACTCGTTACCTCTTATATGAGTGGCGATGAAGCCCTCTTGGGTTTAGTGGGACCCAACGAACCATTCGGCGAACCCCTCAGTTCAGTTACCCCCTACGAAGCCATAACCCTCAGCGAATCCGATCTGCTCTGCCTGCGTTGGGATGAATTATTAGATGATCCAAACCTAAGCAGGGCAATGCTGCTGGCCATGGCCCGTCGCTATCGCCAAAGTGAAGCCCTGCTGGCCTTGATGGGTTTACGGCGAGTTGATGATCGCCTGCGGGGTTTCCTGGAGTTGCTCGCCCACGACTACGGCCAACCCTGTGAAGGTGGCAGCCGCATTGGCCTGCGTTTAACCCATCAGGAACTAGCCAGCAGCCTTGGCACCACCCGGGTAACCGTTACCCGTTTCATGGGTCAGTTGCGCGATGAGGGTTGGTTGTTGATGGAACCCGGTCGTTTTCTGGTGGTTAAGAGCAAAGCCCGCTAAACCGCTTAGAGAAGCGCCAGCCCCATGGACCCTGCAAATCCCCTGCAACAACTTTTAGTGCGGGGCCTTGGCACCACCAATTTGGTGGTTGAGCGCCTGAGGGCCGTTACCCAAAATTGGGTGCTGAGCGGCCGCCTGGATCCAAACCAAGCCACAGCCCTAGTAGATGAAGTAACAGCGGCCATGCGGGGTGAAAATCCTGATGTGGAAAAGCAAGCGGAACGGCAACTGGAACGTAATTTCGATAATTTCCTCCAAGATGTGGGCCTAGCCCGCCAAAAGGAACTGGATGAACTGCGCGGTCGCATCGATCGCCTAGAGCAGCAGCTGCGCCAACAGGCCTGACAGAATCCCCACAGATCACCCAAAGTTATGCGCGAGATCTTGATCAGTTCAGCCGTGTGTGTTGCCTGCCTATTGGTTGCCCTAGCAAGCCAGTTGATAGCCCCCACTCCCATGGTTAATGCAGCAGCTCCTACTGCCCAAAGCCGTGCTGCCTTTGAATTAGATCCAAACGACCCAAACCCCCTTCTTTTTGCCATGGCACCTGATAACAACGAAATCGCCAAAGGCAAAGCCGCCGACCTTCTTGGCGGCGACGAGCTTGTGGCCGCCAAGGAACGCACCACCCCCTCAGGCTTAAAAATCACCGACCTAGTTATCGGCAGCGGCCCTGAGGCAAAAAGTGGCGACAAGGTTTCGGTGAACTATCGCGGCACCCTTACCAATGGCAAAGAGTTTGATAGCAGCTACAGCCGCAACGAAGCCTTTAACTTCCCCCTTGGAGCTGGCAGGGTTATCCGCGGTTGGGATGAAGGGGTTGCTGGCATGAAAGTTGGTGGCAAACGCAAGCTTGTGATCCCCCCAGATCTGGGCTATGGCGAAAGAGGTGCCGGCGGCATGATCCCCCCCAATGCCACTTTGATTTTTGAAGTGGAACTGCTGAAGGTAGCCCCTTAGGCACATAAAGAAACCAAACCCGATCGTTAAGATCTAAACGTCTTTCCCAGCTTTAAACATGGCCCACAGTCTTCCCGCCCTGCCCTATGGCCTCGATGCCCTCGAGCCCCATATTTCAAGGAGCACCCTTGAATTTCACCATGGCAAACACCATGCCGGCTACGTAACCAACCTGAATAAATTGGTTGAGGGCACTGAGCTCGCAGATAAAAGCCTGGAAGAAACCATCACTGCCGTAGCTGGTGATGCCAGCAAGGCTGGTGTGTTTAATAACGCCGCTCAAGTTTGGAACCACAGCTTCTATTGGCAGTGCATTAAGCCATCAGGTGGCGGCATGCCAAGCGGTGCCCTAGCCGAAAAGATCAATGCTGATTTCGGTAGCTTTGAGAGCTTTGCCGAACAATTTAAAACCGCCGGCGCCACCCAATTCGGCAGTGGCTGGGCCTGGCTGGTATTGGATGCAGGCAGCTTAAAGGTAATTAAAACCGCCAATGCAGATCTGCCTTTAGCCCACGGCCAAAAAGCACTTCTAACCATGGATGTGTGGGAGCACGCCTATTACCTTGATTATCAAAATCGTCGCCCTGATTACATGGCAACTTTCCTTGATAAACTAGTTAATTGGGATTTTGTTGCAGCTAATTTAGCAGCTGCTTAATAGGCCTCACTTTTCGCTGAATTAAGTACCGCTTCTGGTGGGATCCACATGGCATCACCATAGGAAAAGAAGCGGTACTTTTTTTCAATTGCTTCTCGATACAATGCCATTAACCGCTCGCGGCCAATCAGGGCACTAACCAATAACAACAGCGAACTTTTTGGTAGATGAAAATTCGTGAGTAATCCTTCAACAACTTTAAATTTATATCCCGGTTGAATTACTAAATCCACTGGTCCACAGTGGGGTTTCAGCAAGCCTCCATTCAATTGAGCTACCGCTTCAAGGCTGCGCACACTAGTGGTGCCAACAGCTATCACCCTGCCGCCTCGAGCCCGGCAAGCCGCAACGGCAGCCACCAAATCCGCTGTTACCTCAACCCATTCGCTATGTAGTTGCAGCTCACTAAGATTTTCTATTTCAAGGGGCCTAAATGTTCCAAGGCCCACATGCAAAGTAATGCTGGCAATTTCCACACCGCCAGCTCTAATAGCATCTAATAATTCATCACTTAAATGTAAACCAGCGGTTGGGGCCGCCACCGCCCCAGGCCTGGATGCGAAACGGGTTTGATACCGCTCATCATCGCTGGCATCCTGTTGATGGATGTAAGGGGGCAATGGCATCGATCCATATCGCACCAGCAACGGCTCTAAGGCAGCAGCATCAATGCATTCGCTTGGAAATTGCAAAATTCGCCCACCACTTGCCTCGTTGCAGCCCAGCACCTGCAAGCATTGGGGCGGTTGATCTTGCGCCTGCAACTCCAGCCAATCACCGGCTTTTAATTTTTTGGCCGGCTTAGCAAGGCATATCCACTGGCCGCCCCCTAAAGCTGCCGGCTCCAACACCAAAAGCTCCACAACACCACCATTGGCACGGCGCGCCTTAAGGCGGGCCCGCAAAACCCTTGTGTTATTAACAACTAATAAATCACCTTTATGCAATTGTTGCGCCAAATCCCACACCTGTAGATCGCTACAACCCTGGCTGCCGCCCTCCACCTTCAGCATCCTGGCCCGATGGCGGGGCTCCATCGGCCGTTGGGCGATCGCATCAACAGGCAATTCAAAGTTATAACTAGAGAGCAATTGGTCTTGGTTTAATTGCTCCATCGGCTTAATTACTGGTTCAAACAAATAAAATCTATTTGCTTAAATAATATCGAACCACAGTAAATATACGATTGCGCTGATCAATGAGTGCCTGGCGCATGTTGACTGCCCGTTGATTTAAAAGCAAGCCATCAAATGGTTTACGGGGAATGGCCATGGGCATCACAATAGTTTGCAAAAGCTCTGGATAGGCGTCTTCCTCAGTTTCTACGCAATCAACAAATGGTGCAACCAAAGATGATCCAGGGCTATCAATAATGCGTAATTCTAAATCTGGGTTAATGCCAAAAGTAGCAATCCATGCCGCCTCTATCTCAGCTGCATCCTCCTCATCCGATTTAACCCACACTCCAAGCACATGATCAGAAATAGCGGCGGCATAGCGCAAGGCATTTAAAGTGGGTTCACTAATAGAAGCCACCCAAACGATGGAGCGATTACCTATTGGTTCCGTGCGTTTTGGTAAACACAAATTCGCCCTGTAGCCCTCGGGCAATGCCATCGCCCCATAAACCTCCCGATAGCGGCGCCTAACCCCAGCTAAAATCAACACAATTAGTGGCACAGCTACAACAACAGACCACGCTCCTTCATTGAATTTACTAACAACAATCACCAATAAAACCAAAAATGTTGTTAATGCGCCAATGGCATTCATCAGCAAACGCTGTAGCCATGCTGAACCCTTTAAGCGCCACCAATGGCGCACCATGCCCGCCTGGGATAATGTAAAAGCGGTGAATACACCAAGGGCATAAAGATTAACAGCCATATTTGTATCACCTTGGCAAATAACAATCACAAGGCCAGCTGCTAACAATAAAATCAAAATGCCATTTTGAAATACCAATCGATCACCAACCCAGCCCATTTGCCTCGGCAAAAATTTATCCTTTGCCAGCAATGCTGCCAAACGAGGAAAATCAGCAAATGAAGTATTAGCAGCAAGGGCAAGTATCAATAACGTGGCTATTTGCAAAGCCCACAGCAGAACGCTGCCCTCTCCAAATACGCGGCCGCCGATTTGGGCCATCACAGTTTGGTTGGGATTTGGGGCAATGCCATAGGCATAACCCAAGGCGCTAACGCTAAAAAACATCAGCGAAAGTATCGCCCCCATCACCACCATCGTGAGCCGTGCATTGGCAGCAGCCGGGGCCCTAAATAACTTCACCCCATTGGAGATGGCCTCAATGCCAGTCATGGCAGAACAGCCAGAACTAAAGGCCCTCAGTATCAAAAACAAACCCAATGGCTCCAATGCTTTTATCGGTGGCGGTGGATCAGCATGGAAACCATGGCCAAATGCCAAATTCAGCACACCCGATATGGTCATAAGTGCCACCATCACAACAAAGGCATAGGTGGGATAAGCAAATAAGCGGCCTGCATCCCTAACGCCCCGCAGATTTGCCCAACCCACCAACACCAGCAATATCAATGAAAAGCTCACCTCATGGGGCAACAGTTGGGGCAACAGTGAACTGAGCGCTTGGGTGCCTGCCATCAGGCTCACAGCGGCGGTGAGCACGTAGTCGATAAGTAGCGAGGCCGCTGCCACCAGAGAAGCTGTGGTGCCAAGGTTTTCCCTCGCAACCACATAGGAGCCTCCACCTTGGGGGTAGGCCTCAATCGTTTGGCGATAGGAGAGCACCACAATTGCCACCAAGCCAATGATTGCCAAGGTGATTGGTATCGAGAGTTTTAAAGCGCCACTGCCCGCCAGCACCAATACCCCTAAGGTGGCTTCCGTTCCATAGGCCACCGATGACAGGGCATCGGACGAAAGGATTGCAAGTGCCTCAAAATTGGGCAGGGTTGCTGCCTCCGTTTGATGGCGCTGTAGTGGCTTACCAACAAGTGTTTGCAGCAAACGTAGAATCAAATCAGCACTCCTTTAAAGGGCCAGGCTTTCTGGATCGTTTTCAATTAATAGGGCCAGATCTTTAAGGAAGGCAGCAGCATCTGCTCCGTAGATCACCCGGTGATCAGCGGTGATATTTACCTGCATTTGAGCTTTAACTGCAATTGAACCGTCGCTGTTTGCCACCACCACAGGCCTGGATGCTCCCACCGCCAAGATCGCACCAGTGCCCGGGGGCAAGATTGCATCAAATCGATCAACTCCAAACATCCCCAGGTTGGAAAGGGTGAAAGTGCCGCTGCTGTATTCCTCTGGCTTGAGTTGTTTTGTGCGGGCCCTAGCTACAAGATCAGCCCAGTTGCGCGAAAGGCTATAAAGATCAACGCGATCCGCCTGGGCTAATACGGGCGTAAGCAGCCCGCCACCTTCCATGGCCACAGCAACCGCCACATTGATCGCTGTTGGGAAGCTGGTGCCAGCGTCGCTATAGGCGGCATTCAGCTGGGGATGGCGCACCAGGGTGAGGGCCACTGCCTTTGCTAATAGGGCAGTCATGGTTACGCCTTTTGGCTTTACTTGTTTATAGAAAGCATCGAGTTTAGTGGTGGTAATTGTGTAACCAACCCGAAAGCTTGGGGTGGCCAGGCTGGCCATCATGTTGCGATTTACCGCCTGCTGAAGCGTGCTGAAGGGTTTTGTTTCACCGGGAGAAGCCACAACAACTGAAGGCAGGGGCACAACTGTTGGGGTTTGGGCTGCTGCTGGAGCAATGCTTGGCATCCTGCCGGCTGCTTTTTCCACATCTGCCGCCACCAAACGGCCATGGGGACCACTACCTTGCAAGCCCTCAAGCTGAACACCAAGCTGTTGGGCCAGCTTGCGGGCCCTGGGGCTTGCAATTACGCGGTTACCCCCCACAGCGGCAACCTCTGCTTTGGGTTCAACTTTTACTTCTGGTGCCGGGCTTGGGGTTGGAACTGGAACTGCAGATGGAGTGGCTGTGGGAGATGGAGTGGCTGTGCCGTTAGCCCGCAAATCTTCTAATTCCGCTTCTGTTTCCACCACCAAGCCGATCGTTTCACCCACTGGAGCGGTGCTACCAGCAGGCAGCAGCACCGCCCCAAGGAAACCCGCCTCAAACGACTCCACATCCATATCGGCCTTATCCGATTCCACCACCAGCACCGATTCACCCCGTTCCACCCGATCGCCAGGCTGCTTGAGCCATTCCACGATTTTTCCCTCAGTCATCGTGGAACTGAGGGCTGGCATGAAGATCTCGAAGGTTGCCATCCGCTGCTTCAGCACTGCGTTTGGCGGATCCTATCGCCGCAGCTCAAGCACCTTCGCTTAACGACTCCACCACCCCATCTCTCACCACGATTGAGGCTTGCAATTTTTCAACCAAATTGTCGCCCACCCCAACGGTGCAGCTGCTTTCCAGCTGCCCCTGGTCAACGATTTGCTCCATTTCAAGCCCTTGCACACTCACCTGTTGATCTAACAAGTTGCGTTTTTGTTCCTCCAGTTCAGCCCGCTTAGCTGCCACCTGTTGCTGCACCCCAGCAACTTGTTCTTGGATGCGGGGGTCGAGGGGATTTGCACTCTGGCGGCGAATTTCATTCACCACCTCTTGGCCCTCCTGCTCCAACTGGGCCAACTGCTGATCTGTGGTGGAGATCGCCTGGCTGATTTCACGCTCGGCCTCTTCCTTCCAACGGGGCGTAACCACAGCCCGAATCGTGATGTTGCGTTTAATCGAGAGTTGATTTGCCATGGCTGGTGGAATTCCGACGCCCAAGCCTCTCAGCCTGCGTAGATCTGGTCAATCGCCGCAGCATCCCTCTCGGCAATTCGATCGCGTTTTTGCTTGAGGGTTTGAGTGAGCAAACCGTTTTCAAGACTGAATGGTTCCACCAGGGCAACCCCCGCCAAACGTTCCTCCCCGCGGGCGCCACGGCGCTCTGAAAGCAGCTTGTTTAGTCGCCTGGTGAGCGCCTTTAGCAGTGCCGCCTGATCATGAATGCCCTGAGCCAAGCCAAAGGCCTGCAGTGCTTCCTGCCTAGGCACCACCAATGCCCCTAGTTGACGTCGATCCTGGCCCACCACCATCACCTGTTCCACCAGCTCAGATGACGCCAATTGATCTTCAAGGGGACCCGGTTCAATGTTTTCGCCAGAACTGAGCACGATCGTGTCTTTTGCCCTGCCGGTGAGAAATAAGGAGCCATCGGCTAGCAGCAGCCCCAAATCGCCGGTGTTAAACCAACCCTCAGGGTCTAAAACCGCTGCTGTGGCCTCGGGGCGCCCCAGGTAGCCAGCCATCACCTGCGGTCCGCGGGCTAGCACTAACCCCCTTTCACCCCAATTCAAAATCGGGCGCTCCCCAAGGGCAGCAGTGCTTTCAATTGCCACAATCCGCAATTCCGTGCTGCTCAATGGCCGGCCGGCACTGCCGGTGCGATTGGCCCACGCACGGCGGCAGGTGAGCACGGGGCTGGTTTCAGTGAGGCCATAACCCACCAATAGCTGGATACCGATCGCAGCAAAAAAAGAATCGATGTGTTTGGGCAAGGCGCCACCGCCACTGATGGCCGTTAACAAACTGCCGCCAGCTAGCTGGCGGCGCACCGCAGGCCAAAAAAGCAACGCCGCCAATTGAGCTGCCGGCCAGGTGGCAAGCGCCTTAAGCAGGCCCATCAGCCTTGCCGCCAGGGGCTGGGGCATTTCCTGCAGGTTGCGATAACAACGCCAGCCATTCCCATGGGCCTCTGCGATCGCTAGGGCTTTAGTGAGCAATTGCCGCCGCAGGGGTGGCATGGCCTCAAGGGCCGTGCAAAAGCCGGCATGGATTGATTCCCACAACCTCGGCACGCTGATCATGTAGTGGGGCCGCACCCGCTGCAGGTCGCTGCGGAACTGGCGGATATTGGTGTAACTCTGGCTGCAACCGCGGGACAGCAACAGATAACCGGCGCTGCGCTCATAGGCATGCCATATCGGCAAGATGCTCAACACCCGATCGCCTGGCCTGGGGTTAACAGCTACCCCAAGGCTGCGAATTTGATGCAGCAAATTTGCTTGGCTAAGGGGTACCCCCTTGGGGCGGCCTGTGGTGCCAGAGGTGTATAGCACCGTTGCTAAACGGCTAGTTGCTGCTTCAAAGGGTTGGTTACAGCATGCGCCAGCGCCAAGGGCAAGGAAATCAAGCCAGCTGTAAACCGCTGGCAGATAGCAATCTTGTGCATCAAAACCTTGTTCAGCCAAAGCTTGGTCCGCCACTGCTTCACCATGGAGCAGCAACACAAAAGCGATCTCTTTTAGATCGCCAGCTCGAGCCAAAGCTTGCAACAGGCTTGAATCTTCCAACACCAAAGCCTTGGCCTTGGCATCGCTGAGAATAAAAGCCAATTCCTCAACAGGCGCCTGGCTACCACGCACCGCAGCTGCAGCCCCAAGCCGCATCAAACCTTGATCTGCCGCTAACCAGCGGGGTCCATTTTCAGCAAATAGGGCAAGCACATCTCCAGCCCCAACCCCCAAGCGCTGGAAACTCGCCGCCACTAAACCAATTAGGCGATGCAATTGGCCAAAACTGAGCTGCTCAGGTGCTGGCCCATGGGCTTGATCAAGGGCCAGCAGGTCCCCATGGCTTTGGGCTAAGCGGGGCCATAAACCATCTATTCCCTGCAGATCGGAGTAATCAGGCTGAGCTGCTAGGGCCCGTTGGTCCTGGCGATCACCACTCCAGCGCACCCAGGCCAAGCCCATCTTGATCAATAAAGTTGAGCAAATTCTGCTCGCTGATTGGCTGCAACGATCGCCATTGCAGCCGATGGGCCAATGCATCGGCAAAAGGTTGTTGCAACTGGGCCACACTGCAACCTGGCCGCCATTGGTTCAGCCCTCCCACCGGCAGCTCTAAGCCACAGGGTTTGATGGCAGCAAAACCGGCCAACTCACAATTCACATTCAAGGCAACACCGTGCTGGGTAACCCAGCGACGGGCGGAAACACCAATAGCAGCTACCTTTTTGCCCTCGAGCCACACGCCTGTGAGCCCCGCCCGCCTTTCGCCTGATAAATCAAGTTGAGCCAACACATCGATTACCGCCCCCTCCAATTCACGCAGATACCAATGCAAATCACAGCGATGCCGCTTTAAATCCAGCAGCGGGTAAGCCACCAATTGGCCCGGCAAGTGATGGGTTACCTCGCCGCCTCGATCAAGCCTCACCAGGGGGGCCGGCGGTGTGGCGGGATCAAAGCCAAGAAATTGCTCAGATGCGCCGCGGCCAAGGGTGTAGCAAGGCGGGTGTTCTAGCAGCAGCAGCAGTTCTGGTATTTGAGCCTGGTTTTGATTGCGAATTAATAAGCGCTGCCATTGCCTCTGCCACTGCCATGCCTGCTTTAGGGGCACAAACCTAGAGAGAGCACAAAGGAATGCAGCCGGCAATACCCGATCCGTGGCTTCCTCCATACATTGATAACACCCACCAGGAGGTCTATCCATGAAGCTTCTGATCCATGGCCGCAATCTCGAGCTCACCCCAGCACTGAGGGATTACACCGAAAACAAGCTCTCCCGTGCCGTGGGCCATTTCAATGGTTTGGTGCAGGAGGCGGATGTGCACCTTTCCGTAGCCCGTAATCCAAGGGTGCCACAACAAACAGCGGAGGTAACACTGTTTGCCGCTGGCACCGTGATCAGGGCCCAGGAACGCAGCGAAAACCTCTACGCCAGCATCGATCTGGTGGCAAACAAACTTGCCCGCCAGCTAAAGCGCCATAAAGATCGCCGCAGCGACCATCACCACGGCCCCAGCAGCCTTGAAGCGGAAGCAGTAAACCTCCAAGGCGACCTAACCGCAGGCCGCACCCCCCAGTTACCTGCCCCCGTAGTGCGCAATAAGTACTACGCCATGCCTGCGATGAGTGTGAACGAAGCAATCCATCAACTGGAAGTGATCGACCACGATTTTTATGTATTCCGTGAAAAGGAGTCGGGTCAACTCCAGGTGGTGTACCAACGCAACCACGGGGGATACGGTGTGATCCAAGCCCGCAGCTAAACCAGTTGCCCCCTTCCCAAAGCCCTGATCTCGCCCCGCTTATCGACCATGCCCTGCTGGATCCCCGCCAGGGCCAGCAGGCGGTGGAGCAATGCTGCCAAGAAGCTTTGCACTACGGCTTTGCAGGGGTTTGCCTTGCTTCCCGTTGGATGCCCCTAGGCCGCCGTTTGCTGGGGGAACGCAGCCCTAGCAAAACAAAATTGGTAAGTGTGGTGGGCTTTCCCTTTGGTGCCGTAGATGGGGCGATAAAAAGGGTGGAGGCTGAATTCGCCACCGAAGCCGGGGCTGATGAACTTGATTTAGTGCCCGATTTTGCCCTGTTGATCGATGGCGAACTCACTGCCCTGCACGATGAAATCGCTGCAATTGTGGAACTGGGTTTACCGGTAAAGCTGATCCTTGAAGCCGATCAAATCAGCCCAAGCCAGCTAGAAGCCCTTGTGGAAGTTGCTTTAGATGCAGGCGTTACCTATCTAAAAACCGGCAGTGGCTATGGCCCTGCGGTGGCACCAGCCCTGGTGGAACGCCTTAAATTATTGGCCAGGGGTCAAGCAAAGCTGAAGGCCTCAGGCGGCATTCGCAACCTTGAACAGGCCCTAGCCCTTGTGCAAGCGGGCGCTGAACGGCTTGGCACCAGCCGGGGGGTAGCCCTTGCCAAGGAACAAAGGGGCTGATGAATGAACGCCAGGTGGAGGGCCTCTGCCTGCAGGCAAGCGTTCTAGGCGAACAAGACCGTTTGCTCACCCTGCTAAGCGCCGAGGAAGGACTGGTGCGCATTGCCGCCAGTGGTGCCCGTAAACCGCTCAGCCGCCTTGCTGCCGCCAATGTGCTCACCCATTTCAGGGGTGTTGTAAAACGAGGCCGCAGCCTTGATCGCCTGGGACAAATCAGCGTTTTTCATAGCTATAGCCGCCTTGGCAAGCACCTGGATACCTTGGCCGCCGCCCAATGGCTTTTGGAGCTTTGTTTACTGCTGGTGCCCCAGGGCCAGCCGCTGGAAGGATTTCTTGATCTGGTATTGCACCGCTTAGATCAACTAGAGCAATTGCTGGAGGCGCCAGCGGCCCAACGCCAAGCTGAAGCCCTTGCCACAGCAGTGCAAACAGCAGTGCAATTAATGCAACTGGCTGGTTATGCCCTACCCCTTAGCTGCGATTGCCGTAGCGGTGAGCCCTTGGAGCCCCCCCTTGGCAACTGGAGCTGGCGCTGCAGCGTGATCCCCGCCGAAGGCTTTTGCATTGGTCCCCAACCAGGGGCAGTGTTGCTGTTGAACGCTTCTGAACTGGCGCTACTACAACGGCTGCCCCGCCCCCAATTACCCCGCTGCGGCGATGGCAGTTTGATGGGACCCATTTCAGTGTGGCAAAGGCTATTAACCCTGCTCAGCTTTTGGTGTAGCGAACATCTAGGGCGCAGCCCCCGTTCCATTGCCCTGCTGAGGCAGGATTAGCCGCAGGGCGGGAAAAGATCAGCAGGTGAGCGAGCAGCAAAACAAACCAAATGGCCTAGAGGCCGTGCTGCTCTTGAGGGAGTTCCGGCTGCTTTGGCTTGGCCAAATTTTTTCACAGCTAGGCGATAAGTTTTGGATCGTGTTGATGGTGTTTCTGATCGCCCAAACCTGGGCCCAGAGCACTGGCGTTGATAGCGGCCCCCTAGCGGGCGCAGCCGAATTAATTAGGGAGAGGGGCCTTAGTTCAGGCTCAAATTTGGCCCCCGGCCAAGGGGCCGATGAAGCCCAGCTGATCACTTTGCTGGCCACAGGCATCTACGCCGCCAACACCCTGCCGGCAATGGTGCTTGGCAGCGTTGCTGGTGTATGGGCAGACCGCTGGCCAAAACGGGCTGTGATGGTGGCATCCAATGCCCTGAGGGCCTTACTGGCCCTTGCTGTGCCTGTGATGTTGCTACCAGGCCCCACCTGGCTGGGGCTCAGCTGGGGCTATTGGGGTTTGGTGGTGCTTACCTTCTTGGAATCCTGCTTCACTCAATTTTTTGCGCCGGCGGAACAGGCAGCCATTCCACTTTTGGTGGATAGATCCCTATTGCTGCCAGCTAATTCTTTGTATACCGCCACCACCATGGCGGCCACAATCGTGGGCTATGCCATTGGTGAACCGGTATTACAGCTGCTGCACCAAGGCTGTTTAGCCCTTGGCCTGCAGGGGGGTGAATTCCTGCTGGTGCCCTTTGCCTACGGCGGCGCCGCCCTGATTTTGTTGTTTGTTAAACCAAATGAGCAGGTGCGTGAAAGCAGCGGCAATAGCGTTTGGCTGGATATCAAAGAAGGGTTCAACTTTTTGGCCGATCGCAGCAGCGTGCGGGGGGCTGTGCTGCACCTGGTGGTGCTCTACAGCCTGCTAGCAGCCCTTTACGTGCTTTCAATCAGCCTTGCTTCAAGGGTGGCGCAATTGGGACCCACCAAATTTGGCGTATTACTTGCCATGAGTGGCCTTGGCCTCGCCCTTGGCGCCCTGCTGGTGGCACAAATGGGCCATAAATTCCATCGCCGCTCACTGGCAAGCATTGGTTTGGGCACCATGGGTTTTTCATTGGTGCTACTGGCTCAGTTGAAGCCCTACCTGTGGCCCACCCTGGTGCTTTGCTGTGTTTTAGGAGTTGGAGCTGCCCTGCTGGGCATTCCAGCCCAAACCACCATCCAGGAAGACACACCTGAACATCTGCGGGGCAAAGTTTTTGGCCTGCAAAACAACCTTGTGAATATTGCCTTGAGCCTGCCTCTAGTGCTGGCTGGGGCCTTAGTAAGCAGTGTGGGGCTGAAACCGGTGCTGTTGATGTTGGCCCTGATGCTTTTTGCCGGCGTGCTGCTCGAGCGCCCCTGGGGCATCAAACCGATCGACCGCTGCTAATTTTCTTAGCTGGAGTGCCCTTGCCGTTGAATGCGAATTGCCTGGCTTGGCAAAAAATCACCCTTTTGCGGGAATGTTTCCTATGGCCTTGCCGTAACTGAGGCCCTGAAGGAACGAGGCCATGGCATCAGTTTTATCCACTTCAACACCCCCAGCCTCCAGGCAAATTCAGAGAGCCACAACGATCAGGAACCGGAGGTAGCCCTGCCCTATCTGGTGAAATCCCAGATGTATACGATTCCATCACCGCGGGCTAGTCGCGAATTACGGGAATCATTGGAGCGATTTCAGCCCGATTTAGTGCATGCAAGCCTCACCCTTTCACCGCTTGATTTCCGCCTGCCCGAACTATGCCAACAATTGGGTGTGCCCCTTGTGGCCACCTTCCACCCGCCCTTTGATGCCGGGCTGCGCAACATCACAGCCGGTGGACAACAGCTCACCTATCAACTCTATGCATCGTCTTTAGCAAAATTTGATCGGGTTGTGGTGTTTTCAGAGCTGCAGGCGGAGCTATTAATTCGCCTTGGTGTTGCTAAAAGCACCCTTGCCGTTATTCCAAATGGGGTGGATCCAAATATTTGGCGGCCTGGTGCTTCCCAATTGAGCGAACGCTTTAGAGGTAAACGGGTTTTCCTTTATATGGGCAGGTTGGCAACAGAAAAAAATGTGGAAGCACTGCTGCGCGCCTGGAAATTAGTGCAACTGCCCGGCTGCGTTCTTGTTGTTGTTGGTGATGGACCGTTGCGCCAAGCGCTGCAAGCCAACTACAGCAACGATGATGTGATCTGGTGGGGCTACGAAGCAGATCAAGCGGTAAGGCTTGCTTTATTGCAAGTGGCAGAGGTTTTCATGCTGCCCTCCCTAGTTGAAGGTTTATCGCTTGCTTTGCTGGAGGCCATGGCCAGTGGCACAGCCTGCGTAGCCACCGATGCCGGCGCCGATGGCGAGGTGTTGGAGGGTGGAGCGGGCATTGTGATCAGCACCCAAGGGGTAACAACCCAACTGCGAACGCTTTTGCCAGTGCTGCGGGAACAACCGATCTTGAGCAGAGAATTGGGTCGCCGGGCACGGGAACGGGTACTAGAGCGCTACACCCTCAAAGGCAATATCGACGCCCTTGAACAGCTTTATACGGATTTGATTTCACCTATTCCCTTAGCTGCTTAAAATCTAACTGATTAAAAACGCCAGAATGCAAATACAGTTATAAAAACGAAGCCAGAAATGCTCATAAGCTGAAGACGCAGGTCCCATTTATCAATCCTATGGATTAAAAAATCTCGGTTTTTATCATCAACCCTATCCATGCAATTACTCGCCCATATAAATAACAGAAAAAATGCTAATGTTACCACGTAAGAAAAAGTATACAGCCCATCTAAAAAAGTTAAATAGGGCAAACTAGGTAGGCTTTCTCGATAAGCTTGCTGCAGAAAAGCAACTGTGAGCATCACCACTGGAGGTATAGCTAAACGATCACTACACAAGCTGCTCCTCAAATTGGGGGTAAGCAACATCAAAAGCATCACAATTGACAGGGGCAGCAGCCAGCGAACAACAGAAGAGAAAGCATTAATTTGATAATTAATTTCAAATTTAATACTTTCAAGTATTTTCCCTCCGTGGGATCTAATGCCTATTTCGCTTTTATTAGCAACATTGTGAAACCGCCAGGAACTTAGTTCATAGCCACTCAATCCCGCTTTGCTGCCAAGCCCATTTCCACTCGAAGCAACCTTTAAGAGCAGATTTCTGCCGATATCGCTAGATGCACCAACCCTTGGCTGCAAAACAACCGAGAGCGGCAATAGCCCGAAAGGATAGTTTTTAAAGTTAATAGAATTTGAGTAAAAAGAACCACTGAAATCATAGCCCTGAGCCAATCGTTTATCTGCCAGAAGCTTTGGCGCGGCGTATAAAGGAGTAAAACTTGAATTCCAGGGCTCTACCATATTTTCAAATTGCACCAGATCAAGAATATTAGCCCCAGCAATCTGATCAGTTTCCTTTAGCTTATCTTGGATAAACTGAGGATAAGTGAGCAGCATAGAGCCTTGAATATTATAAGTTTTATCCTTCACTGAAAAACCATAAACATTATCTATCCACATGGAAACCTCAATAACTTCATTGCTGAAAGCCTGCTTCTGAGCTTTAACTTGCAGAGCAGACCCAAACAAGCCTATCGCCAGCAGGGAAACTATAAATAGCTTAAAAAACCAGTGCCTTTTCATAATCAAAATCGATTTAAACCTCTGTTTGTTATCTAAGTTCCAAGGCTTTGGCAGCACTGGCTGAAAACTGCAGCGGGATCTGCAGCGGTTGTTATTGGTCTACCGATTACTAACTGGCTGGCCCCAGCTGCGATGGCCTGGGCGGGGCTAAGTACCCGTTTTTGATCATTGCAATCGCTGCCATGGGGCCTAATGCCAGGGGTAACAAGGGCAAAAGGCTGGGGGTGGGCTACCCGCAAACTTGCCACCTCGAGGGGTGAACAAACACACCCGGCAATACCTGCAGCAGTGGCCAACTGGGCAAGGCGATGCACATAACGATCGATCGGTTCGCTAATCGCTAGCTGATCTGCAAAACAAAGGGGATCCCAACTCGTTAGCACCGTTACGGCTAGCAATTTGGGCAGTGGTAAACCAGCTGCAGCTGCCCCTTCCATCGCCCCCGCTTGGGCGGCCTGCAACCCCGCCAAGCCTGCCGCTGCATGAACAGTGATCAGGCCAGCACCAAAACTTGCCGCCTGGCGGCAAGCAGCGGCCATGGTGGCAGGAATATCGTGAAACTTCAGATCAAGGAACACCTCTAGGCCGAGGCGCCGCAATTCAGTTACCACCTCGGGGCCACCGGCCACAAATAACTCCAAACCCACCTTCACCCAGCGCAAATCTGGGATAGAGCGCACAAAAGCCAACGCCTGCTGCGGAGCCATGCCATCAAGGGCAACAACAAGCTGGTTGGAGGCTTTCATCAGGGTGTTCATAAAGCTTTTAAGCGCCGAAATATTTTTTTGCCCAACTGCAACACCTTGCCTTCTAGTTCAGTTGCAGTTTGGAATTCCTGGTTGGGGTCACTCAATTTTTCACCATCCAACTTCACACCACCGCCTTGGATCTGCCGTTTTGCTTCACTGCTGCTGCAAATGCCCACGGCGCTGAGCAGATAAAAGGCCTTGGCTGGAAAATTCACAGCCCCAAGTGAAACCTCAGGCACTTCAGCCGAGGCGGCAGCACCAGCCACCAAATTGGCGGCATCGGCTTGGGCTGCAGCAGCTGCCCGATCGCCATGGCGTAAGCGGGTTACCTCAAGGGCCATCGCCATTTGCCGCTCCCTGGGGTTGCTGGGCAATGCCCCTAATTCGAGGTTGGTGAGCAAGGTGATGTATAGATCCACCAGAGCATCGGGCACCTTTTCCAGTTTGGAATACATCGATAGGGGGTCTTCCTTTAAACCAACAGTGTTACCGAGGCTTTTACTCATTTTTTGTACCCCATCTAGGCCGGGAAGGATCGGCATTAGCAGGCCAAATTGAGGTTTCATACCAAAATGACGCTGTAAATCCCTACCCATAGCCACATTAAATTTTTGATCCGTACCGCCAAGTTCCAAATCGGCTTTAATCGCCACTGAGTCGTAACCCTGGAGCAAAGGATATAAAAACTCATGTAATGAAATTGCCGTGCCACCGGCATAACGATTGGCAAATTCTTCCTTTGCAAGCATCTGACCAACGGTGCTCAACGCCAATAATTCAATCACTTTCGGTAGATTTAAATCCGTTAACCATTCGCTGTTGCGGTGCACCTCAAGGCGATTGGGGGTGTGGAAATCCAAAAGTGAAAGGCTTGGATCTTGGCCTTGGCCCAATTGCTCCAAATAGGTGGTGGCATTGGCTTCCACCTCATCGCTGCTCAGTTGCACCCTGGTTGCACTTTTACCGCTGGGGTCGCCAATGCGAGCAGTGAAATCACCAATAATTAATACCGCTGTGTGGCCAGCATCTTGAAAAGCTCGCAATTTGCGAAACAAGATCGAATGGCCTAAATGAATTTCACTGCCGGTGGGGTCAATACCTAATTTAATCCGTAAAGGTTTATTTGTTAGCGCGGTTTCAGCGTTATCAGGGAATAGATCAGCTACCCCACGGTTAAACCAATCAAGGTTTTTATTTAGGCTCAAGATTCTGCCTCAAGCTGGGTTTTCATGCGCTCCAAGGTGAGATTCATCTGTTCAAACATCTGCTCTGGTGTAATGCCGAATTGACTCAACTGTGTGCGCAATTGTTCCACGGTGAGCTTGGCTTGAAAATCTTCAGATAGCTCAAAGCGTTTCATGAAAACGCGGTAGCGATCCATTAGTTCTTCCATGCGCTCGATAAAAAGCTTCTTGCCTTCACGGTCAAACTTTCCATACTCGCCTCCCAGCTGCATCAGCGACTGGTAATCGGCAAAAAGGCGCTTGGCCTCATCCTGCACGATGTCGGAGTCAAAAAAGCCCATGGGCCGCCAGGGTAAGCCGCCATTCTGGGCGGCCTTCTCCCCCTGGCCAGGGCGGATGGCCGACCCGATACTGACCCCAGATTGATATTTCGCCAAACCACCTATGGCGCAAGGCCACTGGCTGGATCCCCTCGCCCGCCAGGTGTTGCGGGTTTTGAAGCAACCGCCAACTCAAACAAAAAAAACAGCAGCAACCCCAATCAGGGTTTGGCAGATCGATGTGAACAGGGCCAGCCTCAACGATTGGCTCAAACTGCCCGGCTGCCAGCAGGCTCAAGCTGAGTTGCTGTTGCGGCTCCAGAAGGGGGGCGTGCAGTTGAGCGGCCCCGCTGATCTGGCCCAACTGTTGGAGCTGCCGGCCGCCCAGCTAGAGGCTTGGAAACCCCATCTTTTGTTTCGTTGGTACAGCGAACCGCCAAGCCCCCTACCAGCAGCGATAAACCTCAATAGCGCCCCAAGCGCTGAACTTAAAAGCCTGAATGAACTCAACCCCGAACGTTGCAAACGCCTGTTGCGTGAGAGGGCACGACGGCCATTTAGCGACCTTGCCGACCTCCAGGAGCGGCTTGGTTTACCGGCATCTGTGGTGGAAGCTTTGATCGGCAGGGTGTGCTTTGGCCAAAGCAATGGCCCGGCCTTGCCAAGCACCAAGCCGTGAGCAAAGTTCATCAACCAAGCCTGTTCAAAGGGATTGCAGGCGGCAACACCGCAGCGGAATTGCAGCTGGGCCCAGATGCCCTTCAAGCCTGGCAAGGGCGGGTGTTGCAATACCAACAACAGCAACGCAAACCCTGCCACCCGGGGCAGGGGCAATTATTTGCCATCCCTAGCCAACCCGCCATATCAACTGCGGCAGTGCCAGATCCCCTATCGCTGCCAGCCCAGCATCTGCAGTTTTGGCGCTGGCCCGCCCCACCCCACAGGGGAGCTGCCCTTTATTTCGTGTTTGATCACAGCCTTGGTGCTGGCAATGATCTGTTGCTGTACCTCGGTGAAACCTGCCAGGCGGATCGCCGCTGGAAAGGCGAGCACGATTGCAAGGCCTACCTGGCCGCCTATGGGGAGGGGTTGGTGCGCTGCGGCCAACTCCCGCAACTGAGCATTCGTTTCTGGTGTGATGCCCCAAGCAACACCCGCGCCCGCCGCTTGTTGGAGCTTGAGCAAATCCAGTTTTGGCAACCACCATTCAATAAAGAATGCCGCCAACGCTGGCAAACACCATTTCAGAACAGCTAAGCCGGCTCGCCCTAATCGCTCAGTACGATCGCGCCAACCGATAACCACTAGCCCTATGGAATTCCGTTGCAGCAATCAACCCCTGGCGGATGGCGCCTGTGATGCCCTAGGCCTTGGTTTATTTAGCAACCACTGGCAAGAGCAATTAAAAAGCCTTGCCCCGGCCGTTGCTAGCACCGCCACTGCCCTCTTGCAGCAACGGGAGTTCAAAGCAAAACCCGCTGAATTGATCAGCCTCACCCTGCCCGGCGAGCAACCCGGCCTATTGCTGGTAGCTGGCCTTGGTGAACCAGAAAATTTCGATGGCTTTGCCCTGCGAACCGCGGCAGCTCAATTGAGCAAGGCCAGCCTTGGCAGCGGCTGCAAGCAATTGGGCCTTGCCCTACCGCTCGAAGGCCTTGCCCCATCAGAAGCAATCGCTGCCTTAGTGCAAGGTTCGCGCTTGGCTTTATTTAAAGATGAACGCTTCCGCAGTGCACCCGAACCGCGCCAGGAGCCCGATATTTGCTGGTTGTTGGGGGTTAACCCTGAGCAGCAAGGGGAACTAGAGCACCAGCAAGCAATTTGCGCAGGGGTTGAATTAGCCCGGGAATTGGTGGGGGGTCCACCCAATTTAGTGAATGCCTTAAGCCTGGAGGCCACTGCCCGCAGCCTGGCCGAGGAATTTGATTTGGAATTAACCGTGCTTGATGAGCAGGGTTGCCGCGAAAAAGGAATGGGTGCCTTCCTGGCGGTAGCTCAAGGGGCCAGCGTCCCCCCCCGCTTCATTCACCTTGTTATTCCCGCCAAGGGGCCTGCTTTGCGGCGGGTAGCGCTGATTGGCAAAGGGCTCAGCTTCGATTCAGGTGGCTACAACCTTAAAACCGGTGGCAGCCAGATTGAACTAATGAAATTTGATATGGGTGGCTGTGGCGCCGTTTTAGGCGCTGCCCGCAGCTTGGCCAGCCTGCGGCCTGAGGGCCTTGAGATCCATGTAATCAGTGCCACCACCGAAAACATGGTTAGCGCTGAGGCAATTCATCCGGGTGCAATTATCACCGCCTCCAATGGCAAAACAATTGAGATCAACAACACCGACGCTGAGGGCCGCCTCACCCTCGCCGATGCCTTGGTGTATGCCTCTGCCTTAAAGCCGGATGCAATTGTTGACCTCGCCACCCTCACTGGCGCCTGTGTGGTGGCCCTTGGCGATGAAATTGCTGGTTTATGGAGCGCTAGTGATCAGTTGGCTAATCAACTGATCGAAGCTGGCCGGGCAGCGGGAGAACCCCTGTGGCGCATGCCATTGCAGAACTCTTACAAAGATGGCCTAAAAAGTGGCCTGGCCGACATGAAAAACACCGGGCCACGGCCCGGCGGTGCAATAACCGCAGCATTATTTCTGCAGGAATTTGTTGATGGGCAGATTCCTTGGGCCCACCTCGACATAGCTGGGCCGGTTTGGAACGAGAAAGGGAAAGGGCCAGATCCCTCCGGTGCCACCGGTTTTGGCGTTCGGCTGTTAGTTAATTGGTGTAAAACCATTGCGGCAGGGGCTAAGGAAGAGTTAAGCCTGGAATGAGGCAAGCAAAAGTTGGCACGTGATTCAACAGAGCGGATTCCAACTCACCGGATCCGACAACACTTCCTTTTGGCTTGAAGCAACAGTTCAAGGCCAATGGGATGGCATCGTTTCAAAAGCCAGGCCGCCAAAATGCTGGAGTGGCAATTGGCCGATGCCGCCTTCCCAACAGCAACCTTGAGTGTGTAAAAGTGGCAAACAACAGTAATCGCAATTGGTTAAAAATCCCCACGGTTCCAGTGAAGTGGGTTTGGTATCTCAAGGCTCAATCAGGAATATTGCTGTTGCCAATGGGTTTATGTCTGTTTGGAGAGGCGGTAATGAGGCGATCGGCTTTTCCAGCTAAACCATGGTTTTGGCTTGGCACCTTGAGCTTGATTTGCGTTAACGCCGGGGTGGGCCTAATGATTGAAAGTGGCTTATTCCGCGGCCATCCCCGCCGCTAATTCCCGCAGGCCACGAAATTGGGGTGAATGCAACTCGTGGATTTGCCAGCGGGCTCTGGCATCACAATCGGCAAGTAAACGATCTAAATCGTCGGCAGCATGCTTAGGGCTCTCATAGGGGCCCACATATCTGGTGGCCAAACCCTCTCGAATCAAAAGTAGATACATAACCAATTCCCTTCCACAGGGGAATTTAGCGGGGTTTGCCAGCCTTTAGCGGTAGTGATGACCACATCACCCCCTTGCGAGCTTTTTTACCCCACACCGCATCTAAGCGAGCATCCCTACCGCAACTCCAGCGGTAGAAGTTGTATTTCGCCGTGTTGAGATCGGCGTAATTCTGGTGGTAATCCTCCGCAGGCCAAAAGCGCTTGAGGGGTTCGATGGCAACCTGTAAAGGTTTTGGTGATTTCAATTCTGCTTTAGCGGCAGCTGCACTGGCTTCTGCCGTAGAGCGCTGGCTGGCATCTGCAACAAAGATCACCGGGCGATAGGAATCGCCTCGATCGCAAAACTGACCATTGCCATCGGTGGGGTCAACATTGCGCCAATAGGAACGCAACAGTGCGGCGTAGCTCAATTTTTCTGGATCAAAACGCACAGCTACGCTCTCCACATAGCCGGTGCCGCCAGCACTCACCTGCTTGTAGGTGGGGTTGGGCTTATCACCGCCGGAATAGCCGCTTTGCACATCCAGCACCCCGGGCAGCTTCTCCAGATCGTGCTCTAAACACCAAAAGCAACCGCCAGCGAGAACAGCTTGATTGATTGGAGCTGCCTGCACCGGCTGGCTGGTTAACAGCAAAAGCACCCCAAACCAACAACTAAGAGCTTTAAACACAAACCCCTTTCGGTGTAACAACAGCGTCAATTATGAGGGCTGCAGCCCTTTGGGTTACACCAGGCTCACCCAGTAGCGCTCGCAAGCGGCCATAGCCGGCCACCATTTCTTGGCGGGCCATCGGGTTTTGCAGTAGGGGCAGGGCCTTTGCCACCAGTTGATCCACCTGAAGCTGCTCCTGCAGCAGCTCTGGCACCAAGCGCTCCCCAAGCACCAAATTCACAGGCGAGATGTGCTCCACTTGGAAGCGCAATAGGTGCCTCGCCATGAGGGCCGTAAGCCGGCTAACCCTATAGCCCACCACTTGGGGCACCCCCCGCAGGGCTAATTCCAAATTTACGGTGCCCGATTTAGTTAGGGCCAAATCAGCTGCAGCACAGATAGTTGGCCTGAGGCGATCCCCCTGATCGGAATTAAGCACCGTTGCTTTTAAACCAACGCGATCGATCACATCGCGCAGGGGCTGCTCAAACCCAGGTTGGGCCGCTGGGGCAATCACCTTCAGTTTGGGACAAATTTTTTGCAACCTGGCGGCCGCTTCGGCAAGGGGTGGCAGCAGCCAGCGCAATTCCTGTTTGCGCGAGGCCGGCAGCAGCAACAGCAGCGATTCGTCTTCGGCAATGGCTAGATCCTGGCGGGCAGTGGCGCGGCTGGGTAGCTCGCCAAGGGTGTCTAGTAGGGGGTGGCCAACCCAATGCACCACAGCGCCTCGCTCCCGGTAGAAACGGGCCTCCTCAGGAAAAATCGCAAGGATCTGATCGCTGAACCCAATCAAACGGGTGGTACCCCCCTCCCCCATGCGAAATGCCCATTCCTGGGGGGCGATGTAATACAACACCGGTAGCTCCGGCCGCTCCCGCTTTACCCGACGCCCCAAGGGGGTGTTACCGCCCATGTAATCAATTAACACCACCCCATCAGGGGGATTGCTCGCCAACCATCTGCGGGCCTTGCCTTGCAGTTGAAGTGTGGGCAACACCAGGGGCAATGCCTCCCAGAGGCCAATGGCCCCAAGCGGTGTTGTGTTGGCCAACAGCTCAGCCCCGGCTGTTTGCATGCGCGGCCCCCCGAGGGCACTCACCCGCAGGGGAATACCCCGTTTCTTTGCTTCCTGGTGGAGGGCCTTAATCAACAAACTGCCCTGGAGATCCCCAGACACCTCTCCTGTGCTGATCAACAGATGGGTCACGGGCGCTGGGCCGGCAATGGCCCCCGGCGGCCAGCACTGCAGCTGCTCTCTAAAAATGCCACCAGCTTTTCGGCAGCAGCTGAAAGCTGCTGCCGGCGCGCCTGTTCAAGGGCTTGGCTCAGTGAATATTCACTGCGGTAGATCAATTTCCACAGCAACTGCAATTCCTTCAGCACCGCCCCGTTATCGGCATCGGCAAGGCCACTGCGCCGCAGACCAATCAAATTGAGGCCCCGCAAGCGACCTGGATGGCCTTCAACGATGGCGTACGGGGGCACATCGCGGTCGATGCGACTCATGCCGCCAACCATCGCCAAACTGCCGATGTGAACAAATTGATGAATACCCAACACACCTCCGATCACAGCTCGGTCGTCGATATCCACATGGCCTGCCACCGCCACGCCATTGGCAATCACGATGCGACTACCAAGCCGGCAGTTGTGGCCGATATGGCTGTAGGCCATCAATAAATTGTGGTTGCCCAGCACGGTGCGTTCACCGGAGGCCGTTGCCCTGTTAATGGTTACGTATTCACGAATGCGATTGCCATCGCCGATAACAACTTCAGTGTTGTCGCCGGCATATTTGAGGTCTTGGGGTTCAAGGCCAATGCAGGCGCCAGGGAAAATATGGTTATCGCTACCAATGGTTACCTGGCCGTCGATAACCACATGGGGACCAATGCGGCTACCAGCGCCAATGCTCACCTGGGGGCCAATCACACTAAATGGACCAACGCTTACACCTGCTGCAAGGCACGCGCCTGGATCCACCAGGGCTGTGGGGTGAATCTGGGTTGCCAGGGTTGATGCCGCCATGGGTCAATCCACCAGTGAAAACATCAGTTCTCCGGAACACACCAAAGCACCATCAACGGTTACTTCGGCATGCACTTTGCCAAAACGCTTGCGTTTGAGGCTGAGCAACTCGCAGGTGATTAGCAACTGATCCCCCGGTACTACCGGACGGCGAAACCTTACGGCGTCGATACCTGCAAACACAAAAAGACCCTTGGGTAGATCCGGCATCTGGGTAACTATCAAACCACCAACCTGAGCCATCGCCTCAACGATCAAAACCCCTGGCATCAATGGGCGCCCCGGGAAATGGCCCTGAAATTGTGGCTCGTTGATAGTTACATTCTTTAAAGCCACTGCCCGTTTGCCAGGTTCATGCTCAAGCACCCGATCCACTAGAGCAAACGGATAGCGATGGGGCAGCAAATTAAGGATCTGTTCACTGCTGAGGCTGGTGGGATCGGTGCTGGTCATTCGGTCAATTTGAGGTGTAGGGCAGCGGCCAGCTGGGTGTGTAGGGCGTGGGAACCGCGATAGGCCATCACTTGGGCTTGGGGTAAACCAACCAAGGCCAGATCGCCAATTAGGTCTAAAAGTTTGTGCCTAACCGGTTCATCAACAAAGCGCAGGGGGGGATTAAGCCAGTTCTCACCATCACAAACCAAGGCATTATCCAGGGCGCCCCCCTTAATCAAGCCCGCTTTCAACAACATCTCCACTTGGTCGCGAAAACCAAAGGTGCGGGCCGGTGCGATCTGCTCCACAAAAGCAGCCGGTGTTAGCACTATCGAAAACAACTGTTTGCCGATGGCGGGTTGGGGAAATTCAATTGCAGCGCTCAGTAGCAATTCAGCACTTGGCAGGGCAGCAACAAAACCCTGGCCCTGCTGCAGGGTGATCGGCTCAGCCAGCCCAGGCAGGGGGGGCCTGGGGCCCAAATCAGTTGGCAGGGCTTCTGCAATGGCCTCAACCCATGGCAAGGCGGAACCATCAAGCAGGGGCACCTCCTGGGCATCGAGCCAAATTTCCGCCTGGGTGATGCCAGTGCCCGCCAAAGCTGCCAGCAGATGCTCCACCGTTGCCAGGTGGCGATCGCCAAGGCGCAAGGAGGTGCAAAGGCGCGTGTCTTGCACAAGGCTGGGGTTTAGCAATTGCACTGGATCATTGGGCCGATCCAGCCAGCCCACCCTGAAACCAGGCGCAGCACCTGGTTGCAAGCGCAAGTTGCAATTTGTGCCGGAATGCAAGCCGATGCCACTGCGCTCAACCGCATTCCGCAGGCCCCAGCAACGGTTGTAGTTAGTTGGCCACTGCACCTTTAGAACTTAAAGCCAACGCCAACATTGAAGCGCCAATTGCCGGTTAGATCTTGGCTTGCCACCTCAAGGCGCAGGGGGCCCACCGGAGTGGTAACAATCACACCGGTACCAACGGAGAAACCCTGGCCGGTTTTAAGCAATAGGCCGCCCGGGTTACCTGGCACTTGGTTCTGGCTGCCGAGGGTGGAACCAGCGTCGACAAAGAACTCACCACTAATGATTTTAAAAATCGGAAAGCGGTATTCAATTGTCCCTTCGATGTAACTGCGACCCACACCTAAGTCGCAGTCGAAATAACCTCGCACTGAGTTGCTACCGCCCAAACAAAATGCTTCATAGGGGGGAAGACTGCCGGTTACATTGCCAGCGGATAACTGGAAAGCAATCGACTGGGAGCAATCTTCTGGCTCACCTTTCTTAGGCCTACAACCTTTATATAATTTGAGATAATTAACTGGTATAAAATGGGTGGCGGAAGCCCGCTGACGGTTGAAGGTGGGTGAATTTTCACCAACACTTAAGTATTGTTCAGTGCTTGCGGTGAAAAACGTGCCGGAACGGGGATTCTTATTATCATTTAGGGTGTTATAAGAAACCGCAAATCTCCCTCCCACCAGTTGGTTTTTACTGGCGCAGTTAAAACCAAGACAAATGATTTCATCTGTGGTGGCATAGATATCACCAGCCCTAGTAAAAGGAGCGGCACCGTATTTACGCTGGGTGCTGAATCCATTCATTGTTGTTACTTCCTGACCACTTAAACCAAATATCATCGTCCATAAATTGCGCTTATAGGGATCACCACCCCGCAAAGGACGCACATACTGAAGGTTTGCACCGGTGCGTTGAACCCTCACCAAATCTCCTTCAGCTTCATAGAAGTTGTAACCATTAAAGTAACCAAATGCCGCAGCAGCAGTGCTATCAAAACCGATATCTTCTACATTAATTACTAAATTGTCTGGGCGGCCCAAAGCGCGATTCAGATAAATAGCTTGGGCGAGGTTAACCGAAGTGGCCGGTGGCTCATAAAAACCACTTATGGTGCGGATAGCACCATTATTTTGGCTTTGAAATACTTGTGGTATCTCCCTACTTAAGAACCCCTTTAGGCGCAAACTACTGCGGTTTGGATCATCCTTTAGCCAAGGAATCTCAAAGCTTAAATCCGCCAAAGCACCATACTGGCCATAGGTAAAGTTCAAACTTAAGTTCCAAGCATTACCCCAAAGATTATTTTCCTGTAGCTGGATTTGGCCAAACAAACCCTGGTTTTGGCTAAAGCCAATACCGCCCGAAAGGGAGCCGGTTGATTGTTCGGTAACACCCAAAACAATTGAAACCTCCCCTGGCTTGCTGGGGTTTGGCTTGAGCGTTACTTTCACATCTGAAAATAAACCGGTGCCATAAAGGCGTTTGATATCGCCTTCTAATTGGCGGCGATTAAACAACTTGCCGGGCCTGAGGGATATTTCTCTGCTCACAACCCAGGGCTTGGATTTGCCCTTAATCGGCTTGCCTTTTTCATCAGTTGCATCACCATTCGCATTGAGGAATTGCACCTCAATTGCCTCTACGATGCCCTCTCGCACCGAAAGCTCCACCACCCCTTCTGGGCTAACCCTGGTTGGACCGCTGATGCGGGCTAAAGAATATCCCTGCTCCGCATACCACTTCTGCAACTCCACCATGCGGCGGTCGAGGCTTTTTAGGTTCAGGGTGCGGCCATAATCCGAGGCAAAAACATCATTAATGCGCTCTTTTGGCAAAAGCGCCTTTGGGTTATTGAGTATTACTTCCTTTAGCACTGGATTTGGCGTTACGTTCACCACAAGGCGAACCCCTAGGGGTCCGTCTGTGGGCTGAATTCGAACATCGCTAAACCAGCCGGTGGCGTAGATAGCTGCTATATCTGTTTTAAGGGCACTGCGGCTGGTGCTTATGCCTGGCCGCACTGTTATGGAGTCGTATACAGCCCGCTCTAATCGTTCCCTATCGGGATGATCCTCAAGGCCAACAACTGCCACTTCGCTAATTAAAACCTTGGCTTCTCTTGCACTGTTGGCTTCGCTCGCACTGTTGGAATCGAGTTGTTCCGACGTAGGGATAGCTCCCTTGGGCTCGGCTTGAACTGGGTTAAAGCTTCCGATTGCAATTAAACCCGCCCCTAGCAATGGAGCGGAAAAACCGCCAAAGACAATGTTCTTCCATAGGCGGGCTGAAATCAGCTGGGAACAACCTATGCCCGAACTGCCTATGCCCGAACTGCCTATGGCCATGGTGAAGTTACACAAGCGGCAATCTCACCGCATATGCGGGGAACTTACCGGTAATGCCTAGGGGTTGGCCCTAACCCTTGGACCCGTTTGAGTACCTCCCCATAGGCCTCCACAACTCCGCCCAGATCCCTGCGAAAACGATCTTTGTCCAAAATGCGCCCCTCCCTTTCAGCCATTGCCCGCTGATCCCAAAGTCTGCAGGTGTCTGGGCTGATCTCATCGGCAAGCAACATGGTGCCCCCAGGTTTGCGACCAAATTCCAGCTTGAAATCCACCAAGGTGATCTCGATGGCAGCTAACAACCCTTGCAAAACAGCATTCACCTGGCGGCTTAGCGCTTCCAACTGAAGCCGCTCCCCTGGGCTAACAAGCCCTAAAAACCCAAGGCGAGACTCCGTGAGCAAGGGATCGCCCAGCTGATCATCTTTGTAATAGAGATCCAACAGTGGTGGCTCCAATGGCGTATCAGGCGCTATCGGCATTTGTTTGCATAGGGATCCCGCCGCCAAGTTGCGCAACACCACCTCTAGGGGAATGATCTTCACTTCCTGCACCGCCATCCAGCCGGGCTCAAGGCAGCCCAGGTAGTGGCTGCAAACCCCACGGGTTTCAAGCGCCTCAAACAACCTGGCGGATATTTCCCAATTCAGCAGGCCTTTCCCCCCCAGCTGGGCTTTTTTCTGGGCGTTAAATGCAGTGGCATCATCTTTGAATTGCACTGCCACTACCCCTTCACGGTTGGTGCGAAACACTTTTTTTGCTTTGCCTTCATGGAGCAAGGCCCCGATCTCAAGGTTTGTCATGGGCGCAGCGGGGAGCGAACTGGTTGATCAAGCAATTGCGCTAAGCGATAACGCACAAGTTCCAGTTCTAGTGCCCCATCTTTAGTTCTAAAGGCCAAATCCTGCAAAGTAGGCACAACCCCAGAAGCAGAATCACTGCGATATTCCCTCCATAGGCGGCTCAACTTGATGGCCTCCAATTGGGGTGCTGTGATCGGTGCCCGCGGTTGCCAGCGGGGACCTGTGATTGTTTCTTGCTGCAATTGATCCTCTAACAAAAGCCGGCGAGCCATTAAATTGCGCGACTCTTCAAAACGGCTGCGCAAGCGCAATTTATCCTCCTGTTCATGCAATTTATTCAGGCTGAGCAAACCTTTTTCCGAGCGGCCAAAGGCCATTAGTGCTCGCATATTTGAACCACGGGGATCCAGTTGCCGCTCCAAGAAAAGCAACCGCTCTTCCCGTTGCAATGCCTCTGGATTGAGCTTGCCACTGGCTAGGTCTTGGCTTAATTCAAGATTTAATTTTTCCCGTTCTTGCAACTGCTGCACCAATTGGCCGAAAAGACTTAGGCCCTGTTCTTTTTCCTTTTCCGTAATCGCTAGGGATGCTAAGGCATTTGCCAATTCTTTACTCGCCTTGTTGCGCCGCCGATCCCCCAGCTGCCTAGGCAGAAGCCCAAATTGCGCTGGTGCAAGTTTCCATATTTGGTTTCCAGCCACAATCTGGCCGGCTGTTGCTAAGCGCAGCCGTTGCAAATCCTCAAGTAGGGCTGGCAGTGAAAACAAACCTGGGTAAGGATCAAAACCCAGCCGTTGTTCAAAGCGTTGTTCAAGTTTTTCCTCTTGGCGTAAACGTTCCAATTCAGCTTGTTCCCGCAATGGGGTGAATGCTTCCCAAGCACTACCCCCCAGGGGGGGATCGGCAAGCAACTCACGCTGGCGTCTATCTATGGCTTCCAATTCCCGCAGTGGATTGCCAGCGCTGCTTTGTAGCGCCTGGCGATTCACCCGATCCAGCAGCCAAGGATCATCAGCCTGGCGGGCTTGGTTTTCTTGATCCGCCAACACATCCAGCAACCGCTCGCGATGGTTGATCTGCTGAGCCAGCCGTTTAGCCAGTTCAAGCCGAGCAAACGGAACAGCTTGATTTGCAGCTGAAACCGGCTCTGTGTTTAAAGACAGAAGGGCCGATAGCAGCGCCCCCTTACTTAATTCCAACGGTTCTTGGCGGCTGAGCAGCCGCTGGGCCAAGGGTGGGTTGCTGCTGCCATCAGCAATGCGTGCCACTAGGGCTTGCCTCACCCCAATGGCATCTTCCAAGCGACGGGCCAAGCGTTCCTGGCGGTTGGTGGTTTGAGCAGCCGCAGCACTATTGCCGCTTGCCAATTGCAAAGCCCTCTGCTGCATCAGCAATTCAGCACTCACTCCCCATGCCTCAGCGAGGGCAGATTGGTTGAGGGCACTTGGTATCAAACTTTCAGCCCGCTCCGCTTCGCCGCCCTTAACAAGCAGGCGCACTGCATCAAGCTTGCGGCCAGCACTAACCGCTGGGGAGGGATCGGGCTCCATAAGGAGTCCAACAGCTTCAGGAAAGGCGTCTATGGCTTCCAATTGCAATACCTGCTGTTCAAGCCCAGAGCGCTGGCTTTGAGCTAGGGGCAATAGCTGGCCGGCAAGAACCTGGGGGTTCCCTTTGGAAAAACGCCTTAAGGCGAGTGCCGCCCTGCGATGGTTCAAGGCAGCGTTAGCGGCTTGCCATTGCAGCAACAGCCATTGCTCCCTTGGTTTACCAACGGCTGGGCTAACGCGATTGAGCACCTGCAGTGCTGCCTCCGGCGCTTTGCAGGCCAGCAGCGCTTTGGCATCAGCTAACACCACTGCCAATGAATGATCATCGGCGTTGATTTCCAGCAAACGCGGCCGCAATAAACGCAAACGCTCATCAAGGCCCAGAGCTATCGCTTCCTCACAACCCTCCTGGAGTTGCTGACGATCGCCTTTTTGCAACAGCAACTCAAATTCCTCCCCCGAGCTGGCACCAGGGGGGAGAGTGGTGGCAGGCCTGGGAGCTTTTGCCAGCAGACCACCTGCCAACACCCAAGGGACCACAGCCGCGGTAAAAGTGAGGAGCAATAGCTAGATGGAGCTCCAGGCAAGTATGGCTGTGGCGCGAATTTTGGTGGTGGGCTCCGGCGGTAGGGAAAACGCCCTGGCTTGGGCTTTAAGCCGCTCCAAAGGGAATCCCCAGGTGTGGCTTGCCCCTGGCAATGGCGCCAGCAACTGGATTTCTGGATGTAAAACGCTTCAGATCGCCGCATCAGATGCAAGTGGCCTTATCGCTGCCTGTGCAACTCATCAAATTGAATTGGTATTGATTGGCCCAGAGGGGCCATTGGCCGCTGGCCTTGCCGATGAGTTGCGAGCAGCCGGTATAGCCGTGTTTGGCCCAGGGGCAGACGGTGCTCAATTAGAGGCAAGCAAACAATGGGCCAAACAGTTGATGAAAGAGGCGGGTATTCCCACTGCCGATTTCTGGGTGGTGAATAACGCCGAAGAAGGCTGCCAAATCGCCAGGCAACTCAACCGCCCCCTTGTGGTGAAAGCCGATGGACTGGCAGCAGGTAAAGGTGTAACCGTTGCAAATAGTGTGGCCGAAACGATTGCAGCAATTGAAGCTTGCTTCTCAGGCCGTTTTGGTGCCGCCGGCGATCGGGTGGTTTTAGAGGAAAGTTTGAGCGGTCCAGAGGTGTCGGTATTTGCCCTCACCGATGGCAAGCAGCTGTTGCTTTTGCCCCCAGCCCAAGACCACAAACGCATTGGTGAAGGTGACATTGGAGCAAACACTGGCGGCATGGGTGCCTATGCCCCTGCCCCTTTATTAGATGCAGCTGGCCTAGAGCAAGTGCGTGAACTGGTGCTTGAACCGGTTCTAGCTGCCTTGCGCCAGCGCGGCATCAGCTATCGGGGGGTGCTCTATGCGGGCCTGATGCTCACGGCCACAGGCATCAAAGTGATCGAATTCAATTGCCGCTTTGGTGATCCTGAATGCCAAACGCTGATGCCCTTGCTTGATGGCGATCTAGCTGAAGTTCTGCTGGCCTGCGCCGAAGGCCGGCTTGAAAGCGCCCCAGAATTAACCGTTAAATCCCTCTGCAGCGCCTGTGTGGTGGCTGCTGCTGCAAATTATCCAGAGGAACCAAGCGTGGGTGATCCCATCATTGATTCGCAGCAAGAGGTCCCTAACCCTGGCGACCAAAACAGCCAACTGTTCTATGCCGGAGTGCAAGCCAGCAGCTCTGGCCCATTGCTTACCAGTGGCGGCCGGGTGCTGGCGGCCGTGGCCCAGGCTGCTGATTTCGATTCTGCTTTTAAAGCTGCCTATGAACGGCTAAGCCAAGTGAAATTTTCTGGCATGCAGGTGCGGGCCGACATCGGCCATCAGGTGAGGCAGAACCACCGATAACCACAACTAACTAGGCTTAAGTCCTTCAATATTTAGTCCTCTGACCAGCACCACCCGCCCAAGTTTGCTGAAAGCAATCGCCAGATGGTGGCAAGAATTCAGCCTTCAAACAAAATTATTGGCGGTGGCCACCCTAGTGGTGAGCCTCTTGATGACTGGTCTTACCTTTTTCTCCCTCAATGGCATCCAAAAGGAAGCCCGCATGGGCGACACTCGCTATGCCAGGGACCTTGGCTTGCTGCTAGCTAGCAATGTGGTCCCATTGGCAGCAGAGGGTCACGACAGGGAATTAGCACGGGTAACTGAGGAGTTTTGGCGCACAAGCCGCAGCCTCAGATACATCTTTTATGCCGATCCTGAAGGTGTTATCTATCTGGGAATTCCCGTAAGCAAAGTTGATGGTGGCAATGATTTATTGCTAAGCCGCAGGCTTGAGTTGCCCGCTGATCTACAGCAAAGGCCCCAGAACCCCCTGATTCGCCAACACCTAACCCCAGATGGTTTAGTAACCGATGTATTTGTGCCGATGCTGGCTGGCGACCGCTACTTGGGAGTAATGGCCCTTGGCGTAAACCCGAATGAAGCAGTGCTTGCCAGCGCTGCCCTTACAAGGGATGTAACGGTGGCGGTTTTTGTTTCTATTTGGGTGTTGGTGATTCTTGGCGCTGTATTTAATGCTCTCACGATTACCCGGCCTGTTAAGGAGCTTTTAAAAGGGGTTAGGGCTGTGGCAGAGGGTGATTTCGGCACCCGCATCGCTTTACCAATGGGTGGAGAGCTGGGGGAGCTATTGAATGGCTTCAACAACATGGCCACCCGGCTGCAGGCCTACGACGCCGCCAATATTGAAGAGTTAACAGCTGCCCAAGTAAAACAACAATCCTTAATTGCAACTATGGCCGATGGGGCATTGCTGCTTGATAAGGAGGGAAATGTAGTGCTCTCAAATCCCACAGCCCGCCGTTTATTTCGCTGGGAGGGTAGAAATCTAGAATACGTTGATTTATTAAAATTACTTCCAGATAGCCTGGCGATGGAATTACAAGAACCGCTTGAGCAGATGCTTAGCGGTAAAAGAGATAACGCTGAATTGCGTTGCGCCATGGGTGAACCGGCGCGCACCTTGCGACTCGTACTCCAGGCGGTACGCGATGGCAGCGGCGAATCATTAAAAGGCATCGCAGTTACCGTGCAAGACCTCACAAGGGAGGTGGAGTTAAATGCAGCACAAAGTCGCTTTATAAGCAACGTATCCCATGAATTACGCACACCCCTATTTAATATAAAAAGCTATGTTGAAACCCTCCACGACATGTGGGATCAACTAAATGATGATCAACGTCAAGAGTTTCTATTCACTGCAAATGCAGAAACCGATCGCCTAACAAGGCTGGTAAACGATGTGCTTGATCTCTCAAGGCTTGAATCCGATCGGGTTTGGTCTTTTGAACCAATGGAATTAGATACAGCGATTGAACAAACCCTGCGCAGCTATCGCCTCAATGCCCAAGATAAAGGTGTGAGCCTGGAACTTGATCTATCCGCTGATCTGCCAAGGGTGAGGGGAAATTACGACATGATGCTGCAGGTTTTTGATAATTTGGTTGGCAACGCTCTTAAATTCACACCCCCGGGCGGAATGGTGCAACTAAGGGCTTACCCATGGCCCGATACCTGCCCTGTGCAGCAATCCGACAACAGTTCTCCCCTACCTCGCATCAGGGTAGAAATTGCAGACAGTGGTAGCGGCATCGCCGAAGATGATTGCCACCAGGTGTTTGAACGCTTCTTCAGGGTTGAAAACGCTGTGCACACCGAAGCAGGCACCGGCCTCGGACTATCAATTGTGCGGGGAATTCTCGATAAACACGGCACCCAAGCAAAAATAGTTAGTGAATTGGGTACAGGCACAACATTCTGGTTTGATCTGCCCCTCGAGCAATCGGACGGCGACGAGGTAATGCTATCAAAAACAAGCAATAATTAAGTAGTAATCAAAGGCTTTCATTATCAACCCCACGGGCAATGCGGGCCAATTCGCTGCGCTCATCCATTGTAATTCGATGGGGAACTCCACTGATTATTCTTTCAAAATTGGCAAAAGAATCTTTAATCTCAGGTCCATTTCCTGTGATCACGAATTCACGTATTGCCTTGTCATGCCAAGAACCACGCATTTTAAATACGTTTAACGCCCGAGACATCTCACCGCGAATTTCCACATATTGGAGGAGAAGTATGGTGTCTGTGATCGTAGAAATATGGGAATCTGTAATCGAATGACTCCCCATAAATTCTTCGGATGTATTTGTGAAGAAGCCCGCAATCTCCTCCTGTTTTGCATAACCGGTAACCCCGATTACAAACTGACGGAATGCATTGTGACTAATGCCACGGGCCAAGGCAGAAAGGGAATCAATCGCCATTCGAGATGGCTTGAATTGACTAATTTCAGTTTTTATGATTTGCAAATGGTCTTCCAAACCAGTGGATTCTGGGTAGGCGCAGATGATTTTGAGCATGCCGTCTGATTCCATCTGCTCGAAGTCGATCCCCCAACTGGTTGCATTGCGCAGCAGCTGGGCCCGCGACTCTTCGTAGGCAAACAAAATTGCTCGCTCTCTATTAAGACAGGCATTTTCTAGAAATTTACTAACCAGCAATGTTTTTCCTGTTCCTGTGGCACCTGTGGCCAGGATTATTGAATCCTTAAAGAAACCACCGCCACACATTTCATCTAATTTTGGCACCCCGGAACTAATTCTCACATTTGAAGAACGCTGGGTAAGCCGCATTGCCCCGAGCGGGAAGATACTGATTCCATGCACACCCATGGTGAAAGGAAATTCGCCTTTCATGTGCGTTGTGCCCCGCAGTTTGAGAATTTCGCAGGTGCGCCTACGCCGCTCCCCCTCTAGCACATTGCGCAAAATAACAACATTATCCGACACGAACTCCTCAACTCCATAGCGGGCGATTGGGCCGTATTCATCTATTCTTTCAGTTGTCATAACAGTTGTTACGCCAATTTCTTTTAGCCTGGCGATCAGGCGAAAAATCTCGCGCCGCACAACAGAAACCGCATCATATTGCTGAAATACAGCCGTGATGGAATCAATCGAAACACGCTTGGCCTTGTATTTTCTAATCGCATAGTTAATACGCTCAATCAACCCAGAAAGGTCGAAGCTGCCAGCCACATCCTGACCCTCTGGATCTGGAGAAGCATCTAAAATAAATAACTTATCATTATCAACCATAGACTGCAAATCCCAACCAAAACTGGCGGCATTTCGCAAAATATCGAGCGGTGATTCTTCAAAGGTCACGAAGATTCCCGGTTCATCAAAATGCTTGATTCCGTTATATAAAAAGTGCAATGAAAATACTGTTTTACCGGTACCAGATGTACCGCTGATCAAGGTGGAGCGGCCTATGGGTAGGCCGCCGTGACACACATCATCAAAACCTTCAATCCCCGTGGCCAGCTTTTGCACCTGGCTGAGATGGGTTGCGGCTGAACTTTGGAACATGGGTGAACTGCTCATTGCTGGAGGTTATTCAGAAACTTCATCAAAGGAATATCCATCTGCATCATCGGAGAGCTCTTCATAGAGAAGGTCGAGGCCAATTAGCACCCTTTCTCGATCTGAGAGGTCGCCGATAATGCGGCGCACTGGAGGGGGAAGGATTTTTGCAAGCGTTGGGGTGGCCAGAATCTTGTCCTCCTCCGCCAATTGGGGTTGCTTGAGCACATCGATCACCTTGAGTGCATAAACCCCACGAAATTCGGTTTCAAGGATGTTTCGCAGGGTTTTGAGGGCCCGCATTGAGTTTGGCGTGTTTCCAGCCACATAAAGCTTGAGGATGTAGGTCTTACGGGGGCTCATGAAGACTCCTCCTGAAGTCGGTCCGCTGCCTTTGAACGAGCAGAGCTGCCCAAAGGCTCGGGGGGAATGGAACGGCGATACATCTCACAAAGGTGAGCCATCACGTCGAGCAAAGCAAGGCGGTAGTCCTGAAGGAACTCGCTCTGATGTCCCTCTAGACGTAGCTGCTTAGACCAGCCATCGATCAGATTCATATGTATTTCAACAGCCTTTGTAATCGGCAAGTCACTAAAGAATGCTGTGTTTATGAAGCTTTCTATCGCTTGGTTAGCAGCGGCCGGATCTCTGAAATAACTCAGCAACAGGTCGCGATAGCTGCGTTTTAACGACTGGATCAATTCGCTTTGCTCAGCATCGCTGAGGTTGCGCAAAAACAGCTGGGGGTCGCGCTTGTAGTACACCCCAAGGAAGCCAAGCCGCTCCTCCAACCGCTGGGATAAACGCCAAGCCCTCTGGGCGTGGTGATCCTGCTGGGCCGTTTTTAAAACCCGTTTTTCCAGGAAACTGCAAACGGCCGCATCCAAGCTGTAGGGCAGCTGGGCCAATTGATCGGCTGGCAGATGCAATTCAGCTTCGTGGTAAGTGGTTTGGCCGTTTACGGCACCAATAACCACCGCAGGCAACATCAGCCCCTGGGCCCGCAATAAATCAAGGCTGCTGCCATCTAGCACGCCCTGTTCAATCAACACCCCATCCAAGCCATCCCAGCAGCTCTGCAGCTCCGCCAGCAACTTGTTTGGGTCTGTGGATATCGGCCTGATGCCATAGCGACCCTCCCCTAGGCCCAGGCGGCAGGAATCGAGCAGCAGCTCGTTCTGCAACAAAGCACCAATCACCAGTTCTGGAACCTCCATGACCTCAGTCTTGACGAAAGCAAAAGCGATCTGGGAAGATCTTTGTTTGTTTTCCAATTGGCGTTGCCCCAGGCCCAAAATGACCGCTTGGTCTGCCTGAGCAATGCTGGAGTTCAGCCATGACCAACAGCCCATACGCCATTGTTGAGGCCTCAGGCCAACAATTTTGGCTCCAGCCCAATCGTTACTACGACATCGATCGCCAAGCGGCTGATGTGGATGACGTAATCACTTTAAAAGAGGTGTTGCTGGTTAACGATGGCAAAGCCACAACCTTGGGTAAACCCTATGTGGCGAACGCTGAGGTGAGCTTGAAGGTGATGACCCACCGCCGCGGCCCCAAAATAATTGTGTACAAGATGCAAAAGAAGAAAAAAACACGCCGCAAGAACGGTCACCGCCAAGAACTCACCCGGGTGATGGTTGAATCGATCAAAGTGGGCGGCAAAAGCATCGCCTGAATTTGGTATCAGGTTGGCAAATAGGATTGCTAGCCGCTGTTTTAATCCGTTCTAGAATCTGTTTTAAATAGCCCCCCAACCAGCAACTCCCCATGGCCCACAAAAAAGGTACCGGTTCAACCCGCAACGGTCGCGATTCCAATTCAAAAAGACTTGGCGTTAAGCGTTACGGCGGCGAAAAAGTAACCGCAGGCTCAATCTTGATCCGCCAAAGGGGCACCTCCGTGTTGCCGGGCTTAAATGTTGGCCAAGGGTCAGACGACACCCTTTTTGCCTTAATTGATGGTGTGGTGAAATTTGAAACAATCCGCCGTTCCACCCGGGAACGCAAACGCATCACCGTTGCTCCCTTTTAAAAACCTGTTGGCCCACAACCAAACAGCCCATGAGGGTTATCAACATAACAACTACACTTAAAATTGATGGATTCTTAATAACTTCCATTAATTCAAATGGCATACTACTAACTAATATTGCCAGCAACAGCTTTTCGCCCCAAGCTTTTTTACGCAAGGTTCCTATGGCAGCCAAGCTGATTAAACATGCGTAGACCCCAGAAATGAGGGCTATCTGCTCTAATTTTTCAGGTCCAGCAGCCATTTCCTTTTGCGCAATCCCTAGTAATATCCGTTGATTTGAGCCTGATAGTTGTTGAACTAATAGGGGTAATTCGTCATAACGGAAACTCCCTACCGTGGCGGATATTGATACAAAAAATAGCAATATTGCTAAGAGAATTTTTTTGAGAATAATTAGTTTGAGTAACATTAGCGCAGGCCGTAAATGCGGGCAGTAATCAGATAGGGATGGAACTGTTCCAAATATAAATCTTGCAATGTTTGAAAAAATTTCTCAACCAGTTCAGGCCCATCAAAATGGAACGGGTATTCACCATTAAAACCCTTAAAGAAGTACCAATTCATTAATGCAGCACTAGTTTTTGCCTTTAATCTTTTAGCAAATAGTTCTAATTGCAGCGCCGGATCAGGCAGATGCTCTAATACATCCAAACAAACTAAACTATCAAATTGCTCTGGTAATTCCGGCGCCGTTAAATCCCGCACACAGCGCAATTTATGGGCCAAGCCGAGGCTTTGCGCCCGTTGGCTTACAAAATCACGATTCCTGCCATTGAGATCCACCATCCACACCTGTTCCACCTGAGGCAAATGGGCAGCAGCCAGGGCATGGCTACCGATACCACCACCAAAATCAAGATGTTGACCCTTTGCAATCAATGCCTGCAAACGGAGGGTATCGGCAATGTACGCAGCGCTATTGAGATGCCAGGCGGCTAATTCATAAAGATGGCCGTCACCCACCTCAGTTTCGTAAAAACTTTCCACCTCCTTAACTAAAGCCTCCGCCTTGCAGGCAAAGGCCCCTGGATGGAGTGACGCAAGGGCCTCTGTGCTGCAGGGAAGCCTTGCCTCCAAGCTGCTTTGCCCAATCTGCAAAAACTCTGCAAGCTGGATTTTTAAAGCAAAGCCATCCCTTAAGAAATCGCCAATACTTGGGTGATCTACCACTAAGCCGCAAACCTCAACCTCCCAACTTAGAGGGATGCAACCATGGCAAAACATATCTAATCCGCTTGCGCCCAACCCCAGCCAGTTCCTGCGGATTTCTGGTGATCGACAAACCCGCCGGCTGCACCTCCCACGACTGCGTTGCCATTGCCCGTCGCATGCTCGCCGTTCGCCGCGTGGGCCATGGCGGCACCCTTGATCCCGCCGTTACGGGTGTTTTGCCCCTGGCGGTGGGTCCTGCCACCCGCTTGCTGCCCTACTTAGATGGCACTAAGGCCTATGTGGGTTGGATCCAATTGGGAATTAGCACCAATAGCGACGACCTCAGCGGTGAATTAATCCAGCAAACCCCTTGGCCAAAACTTGAGCGGGCTGCTTTAGAAGAAGTGTTGCTGAAATTTTGCGGCGAACAACCCCAGCGACCGCCAAATATCAGTGCTGTTCATGTGGATGGTGAGAGGGCCTATAGAAGGGCCCGCCGCGGAGAGCAGCTGGAAATTGCTCCCCGCATGGTGTGCATCGAGCATTTGCAATTAACAGATTGGCGAGCTGCAGAGGGCCGCTTTGCCATTGAAATTCGCTGCTCCGCTGGCACCTACGTGCGTTCACTAGCGCGAGACATTGGCGCAATGCTTGGCTGTGGCGCTGCCCTGGCTGAATTGCGTAGAACCGGCGCCCTTGGCTTTGAACTTCACCAGGCGATCCCCTTAAACCAATTAACCCCCCAAACGCCCCTTGTGGATCCCCTCATCGCCCTGGGCCAAAAGCCTCGCCGCCAATTAAGCCATCAGGAGTGGCAGGGTTGGTGCCGCGGCCAAAGGTTGCAACCAACTGGCGCTGCTGATTTGAACGGCATTGAGGTGGTAGTAATCCTGCGGCCCGATGGCAGCTTGGCGGGGCTTGCCCACCCCACCAGCTCAGGGGAACTCCAACCAAGGGTGGTATTTGATGCCGCCGGTTAAAAACCAGCAGCGGCGCGATCCGCTATCACCAAACAATTTGAGTGGCCTTGCAACCAACTGGCTGGCAATAACTGTTGGGGTGGCTCCTGCAACACCCGGCGCAGCACAGATCTTTTGTTTGCACCAGTTACCACCAGTAGAACTTCATCTGCCGCCAAAATATCGGCCAAGCCCAAAGTAATTGCCCGCTCTGGCACAGCCTTTGCCTCCCCTCCAAAGGCAGCGGCATTTTGCCGGCGGGTGGCATTGCTCAGCTCCACACACCTACAGGGAGCAAAAGCATCACAGGGGGGTTCGTTAAAACCCACATGGCCGTTTTCACCAAGACCAAGCAATTGCAAGCCAAGGCCATGGGTTTGTACCTGCTGGTGGTAGCGCAGGGCCTCGAGATGGGGGTTTGGGGCCAAACCATTGGGCAACTGCATGCGTGCAGCTGGAATCGCTAAGGGCTCCCCCAAATATCGGGCCATATAGGCAGCAAAAGAGCGGGGATCATCGGGCCCCAAACCCACATACTCATCAAGGTTGAAACTGCGCCAATGGCCTAGGGCATTGGCGCCTGCCTGCTGCAATAGGGGTACAAGCCATTGATATACAGCAACCATGGTGCGCCCGGTGGCTAAACCCATGGGTGCTCGTTTGGGGTCGAGCAAAACCTCAGCCAAAATGCCGGCGGCCCTTTCAGCAACCGCCTCAGAACTATCAAATACTTCGAGCTTCATGGAGCTGGCGGCGAGTTTGGCCAATCGGCGACGCTGTAGGGCTCAAGCCTTGTGCCGCTGTAGTAGTGGCGCAAGATATGGCTAAATTCTTGCCCCTGTTGGGCCATGCCATAGGCCCCCCATTGGCTCATGCCCACCCCATGGCCAAAGCCGCGGCCGATCGCCAATAGCCGCGGAGCTGGCGGCAAGCCAAGCCAATCGCCAAGGGCCTCAAGGGGAGCCGGTGCCGGTGGCGCTTGTTCGAATTTCACAAATGTGCTGCGCAAACCGAGTCGAGCCCGTAATTCCCCTGCGCCCAAGCGCAGTTCCCCCTCTGGACCCCGCACTAAAACCTTTGTAAGCCTGCCGGTGCTGGTTGTTTGCAGCGGCTGGATGCTGTTAACGCCTCCAATCTCGCGAAATGAATTGAGCAAGCTGAGCTCATCCAGGGGTTTTGTCCAGCGAAATACGGGGCTGCCCTGGTCGTAGTCGACCACACTTTTTAGGTATGGCAACTGACGGGGCCACACCTCGCCGCTGTTTTCGGTGTAGCCCCCACTACTGCTGTGGAACACCGCATCGATTACGCGGTTGGCATAGGTGAGCACAAGGCTGCGGGTGCTGTTTACCGCTTGCCTGGTGCTATCGGTTTCGGTTTCCAAACCCCGATAAACCTGGCTGCCATCCGTTGCCTTGAGGTCGTAAGGGGCTTCGGGGCGCAGCTGGCGAAGGGCATAGCTGCGGGCCGCCACCGACTGCACCCTGAGGGCCTCCAAGGGCCACTGGGGCGGCATTTCCGCCCCCACAACACTGGGTAAATAACTTTCGATACCAAGGCGATTGATCGCCTGCAGGCGGCCCTTCTCAAGCCGCACTAGAAGTCGCCCCCGGTAGCGCCTTTGTTGCAACCAAAAGCTGTCGTTTGGTGGTTCAGGGCTAATCCATAGCTCCGAGATCGACCCGGCCGGCAAACCTGCAATTTCGTTGCCCTCCACCCGCAGGGTTAGTCCCCCCGCCACAGCTCCAAGGGAGCGACCATTGCTCGCCTGCAGCACCAGTCTGCCCTCCGCTGGGGATACCCGCAGAGCAGCAGCTTCCTCCACCAGCACCCGCACCTCCGGTTCCCTCACCAAGGCGAAGGGAAGCAGCAGCGCCATCAAAAGGGGGGAATTCCAAGCCATCTAGCTGGGTAGAGTTGCTTTGCCGTGACACCATCAAAGCCGGCGCCGGTCGATAACGCCATTGCAGATCACTTTTCTGGGCACTAGTTCCGGAGTGCCAAGCCGCAGCCGCAATGTTTCCGCGGTGGCTGTGCGCTTACCCCAGCGCTCCGACCTGTGGCTGCTCGACTGCGGCGAGGGTACCCAGCATCAATTCATGCGCAGTGATTTACGGGTATCGCAGCTGCGGCGAATTTTCATCACCCATATGCATGGCGACCACGTATTTGGGTTGCCGGGTTTACTGGCAAGCCTTGGCATGGCAGGTAATTGCCCAGGGGTAGACCTCTACGGCCCGGCCCCATTGGAAGCATTTGTGCTGGGTTCCCTGCAGCATTCATCCACCCGCATTGGCTATCCGTTGCGATTTCACAAAGTTGAGGCAGCCGCCAGCAGCGGCGCCCCCTTGCTCCAAGACGGCAACCTAACGGTGCGATGCGCCCCCTTAACCCATCGAATTCCAGCCTTTGGTTATCGGCTCCAGGAGGAAGAACGCCCAGGTCGTTTCAATATCAACCAAGCCAGGGAACTCAATTTGCCCCCAGGCCCTTTATTTGCCCGGCTGAAGGCTGGAGAAACAGTCAGTTTGGAGGATGGCCGTGTAATCAGGGGGGCAGACCTCTGCGGACCCGTGCAACCGGGGGTTTCCATGGCTTATTGCACCGACACAGTATTCAGCGAAGCGGCTGTTCAACTCGCCAAAGGGGTAGATCTCCTAATCCACGAGGCAACCTTTTCCCATCGCGACGCAGAATTGGCCTACCAACGTCAACACTCCACCAGCACAATGGCAGCCCAAACCGCTGCGGAAGCTGGGGTTCACCAGTTGGCACTAACCCACCTAAGCCCCCGCTATGCCCCAGGCAACCAAGAAAATGCCGAGGATTTATTGCGGGAAGCACGGGCAATTTTTCAGAACACGTTGCTTGCTAAAGACTTCCTAACGCTCGAATTAAACCCTGGGGCCTGCAACAGTGTGTGAGTCACCGGGCTGATTAGCGCCTTTGGAGTGGTTTTGCGTGATACAAGAGCTCAGGAGTCCGTAACGTTGCCCGCTTCCTCCATGTCGACTGTTTTTCAGGGTTTGCGTCGCCTAGCCGTGCTGCTGTTGCTTCCCATCGTTCTGTTATTGCTGCCCAGCACTGCTGCGGCACTGCAATGGGACGCCGCAACCCTCACCGTACCGGCAGATCCCAATGGCACTCAGATCACCTTCAGTGAATCTGAGATCAAAGCGGGCCGCAAAATTTTCAATACCAGCTGCGGCACCTGCCACGCCGGTGGTATTACCAAAACCAACCAAAACGTTGGCCTAGATCCAGAAACCCTTGCCCTTGCCACCCCTCCAAGGGATTCCGTGGCGGCATTGGTGGATTACATGAAAGATCCCACCTCCTACGACGGTGAGATGTCTATTGCGGATCTGCACCCCAGCCTTAGGAGTGCCGATGTTTTTGTGCAAATGCGCAATCTCACCGATGAAGACCTACGCCGCATGGCTGGCTACATCCTTGTTGCACCAAAAGTGCAGGGTTTGCAATGGGGTGGCGGCAAGATCTATTTCTAGAAATGTTCCTTTACCGGTTTATTGCTGATCGGGGTTTTCCCTGCGGCTATACCACCACTCCTGCAATTCAGGGCTGAGCCTTTCGGCAAAAAGCGTGAGCACAGCTGTGGTGGCCCGCAGGCCAGGCTGCAGCAGCTCAACCACATAGGTTGGGCAACGCCGGGCCGCCAGGTCGGGCACAAACCGTTTACCCACCCGCCGCCAACTTGGTTCCTTGCTGCGCCATTGCAAACGGCAGCAGGGCCACGGCAGCTCCTCGCGATCAAACAAGCGGCAGCAGGGCCCGATCACCCGAAAGGTATACATACCACCGGGACTCGGATGCTCACTGCCGTTTGGCAATAAACGGTTGTGGCTTGGGGGTACCGGTGCAGGCACTTAGGCGAAATGAAGGTGAAAAGGCTAAAAAAAAGCCACCCCCGCAGGGGTGGCTGAGCTTGACGCAATGAACAGCTCAGTAGAGCTCTTCTTCTGAATGGGTTTTGATAGTGCAGTCGCTGGTGGGGTAGGCCACGCAGGTGAGCACAAAGCCAGCTTCGATCTGGTCGTCGTCTAGGAAGCTTTGATCGCTCTGATCAACGGATCCAGAGGTGAGTTTGCCGGCGCAGGTGGAGCAAGCTCCAGCGCGGCAAGAATAGGGAAGATCGATGCCCTGCTCCTCGGCTGCGTCGAGGATGTACTGGTCATCAGGTACTTCAATGGTCTTGTTCAGGCCCTCGCTTTCGTTAACGAGGGTGACCTTGTAGGACGCCATGGCAATGAAGGTTTCTCAGGTCCACGGCGAACCGGGCCTGTAGGGGCTCGACCTTTGTACACCTAACTGCCGCCCCTAACGGCCACTAGCTGGGAAGGCCAATGCTTTCCGCAACTTGCATAAGTGAAATTTATCAATCAAACCTGCTATCGGCGGATTTCCAGCAGGGCCCAACGGGATTGTTCTGCAGCCAAATGGCACTGCCAGCCCATGGTTTTCAATTGCTGCGCCAAAGGTTCCACCTGTTCCACCAATAGGCCGCTGAGCAAGCCAACCCCCTCTTGCGCAATTAATTGATCAAACCATGGGGCGAGCTCAGCCAACACCGGAGCAAGGATGTTGCAAACCAGCACCTGGGCCCGACCATGGCCGAGCAACTGCTTTAGCTCAGGCGCTGAACCCAGCCGAACCTGGAGCAACTTCCCCATGCCATTGAGATTGGCATTGGTGTTGGTTGCCAATATCGCCAGGCTGTCGATATCGGAAGCCACCACAGAGCCCGCCCCCAAGGCCAGGGCAGCTAAACCGAGAATGCCGCTGCCACAGCCCAGGTCGGCCACCAAGCCCCCCTCTAGAGGCAAACTCTCCAGGCTTTGCATGCACAAACGGGTTGTGGGGTGACTGCCCGTGCCAAAAGCACTGCCTGGATCCAACAACAGCACCTGACGGTTGCTGAATTCCTCAGGGCATTCCAACCAAGCCGGCAGGATCAACAGCCGTTCACCCACCGGGTCGGGCTGCCAATGCCGTTTCCAGCTTTGGCTCCAATCCTCCTCCGCCTGTTGTTGCCAGCTCAAGGGGGGCAATACCGCGGCAAATGGCTCTGCCATGGCCGCAAGGGCTTCCCCAAGCCGCATTCGCTCACCATCGGGCCAATCCACAGCCGGCAGCCAGGCCACCAGGGTGCGATGGCTTGGCTGCTCCGGCTTGAATTGAATCGCCACCCTTGAGATGCCAAGGGTTTCAAGCCGCCAAATCAACGACTCTTCCAAATCGCCGCAAGCTTCAATCTCCAGCCTCCACCAGCTGGGGGATGGCAACGAAGTCATTGTTTAAAGGGTGACCGGATGGGCCTCCTGGATGCCATTGATGGCATAGATGCTGGTGAGCAAACTCGGTGGGATTGGGTCATCAAGGCTCAACACCATCACCGCATCGCCCCGCACGATGCGCCTACCCACCTGCATCGAGGCAATATTCACGTTGTGCTCCCCGAGCAGGGAACCGAGGTGGCCAATGATGCCAGGCATGTCCCGGTGACGGGTAAACAGCATGTGTCGGCTGGGGGGCACATTGAGGGGGAATTCATCGATGCTGGTAACACGCAATTCCCCATCGGCAAACACCGCACCGGTAACCGTGTGGCTGCCCTGGGAATTGCGGCAGGAAAGCTGCAGGGAGCCGCCGGCAAAATCACGGCTGGCATCATCTTTAATCTCGAGCACATGAATGCCGCGGCCTTTCGCCTCGAGGGCTGCATTCACATAGTTGATTTTGTCGCCCAAGGCCGAGCTCAATAGCCCCTTTAGGGCTGCCACCACCAAGGGTTGGCTGGGATGTTCAGCAAATTCCCCTTGTAGCCGCACCTCTAATTCCTGCACCGAACCCCGCGCCAGTTGGCTGAGCAATAAACCAAGGGTTTCAGCCAGCTGCAAATGGGGTTTGAGTTTTTCCATCACCTCAGGCGTGAGGCCAGGAATATTCACAGCACTGCGGGCCGGTAGTCCCAAAAGCACGTCGCGAATCTGCTCAGCCACATCAACGGCCACATTCACCTGGGCTTCTTCCGTTGATGCCCCCAGGTGGGGAGTGAGGATCAAGCGTTCGCCAACGCTGCGCAGGGGCGAATCAGCCTCCAACGGTTCTTGGGCATACACATCGAGGGCCGCACCAGCGATCACACCATTTTTTAAAGCCTCGGCCAGATCCGCCTCGGCAATGATTCCACCGCGGGCGCAGTTAACCAACCGGGCCGTGGGCTTCATCTTGGCCAGCAAATCGGCGTTAACCAAATTTTCGGTTTCGGCCGTTCGGGGCAGGTGCAGGGTGATGTAATCGGCCTCTTTAAAAAGCGGCTCCAATGGGCTGAGCCGCACCCGCAGTTGTTGGGCCCGTTCATCGGAAATGAAAGGGTCGTAGGCGATTACCTCCATGCCCATTGCTTGGGCAACCCTTGCCACGTGGGAGCCGATCTTGCCTAAGCCCACCACACCGAGGCGTTTTTTATAGAGCTCATTGCCCACATAGGTTTTGCGGTCCCAACCACCTGCGGCAGTGCTGCTGTGGGCGGCTGGGATATGACGGGAAAGGGCCAACATCATTGCCAGGGCATGCTCAGCGGCGGCAATCGTGTTGCCCTCTGGTGAATTCACCACGAGCACACCATGCTTGGTGGCGGTAGCCACATCAACGTTGTCTACCCCCACGCCAGCGCGGCCAATGATCCGCAACCGTGGTGCTGCCTCGATAATTTCCGCCGTTACCTGGGTGCCAGAGCGAATCATCAGGCCGTCGTAATCGGCGATGATCTGCTTTAGCTCCGCTGCTGGCAGGCCCGTGCGCACATCCACATGGGCTACCTGCGAGAGAATATCTATTCCCACCTGATCGATGGGATCCGACACCAAAACTTTTGTCATCATCCGCGGGGGCATGCGGGGGTGCAGTGTAGAGACCGCTCCTAATCCTGCAAAAAGCAATGGCCCTAAGCGTGGCGGTGGTGCTTGATAGCCTCGAACGGGTAGAGGAATTGCAGCAACAGCTGAATAAACATCAGTTGGATAAACAGCAAATGCCCCTAAAGCTGCAGGCCGTTGGTGCAGGGGCCCTAGATCCCAAAAGCCTTGGCGCCCTAAATCCCGCCCTGGCGCGGCAGGCCCGTCAACGCAGCATGGCCCGCTGGCTGCTGCCATTTGGGTTTGGCGCCGGCGTGATGTTCACCTTCATCACCAACCTCGACACCTTTGCTTTTGCTGGCCCCCTCGGCCAGCCATTGATCGGTGGCCTGCTCGGTTTGGGGTCGGGATGGATGGGTAGTTTTGCCGCTGCTGCCAGTGTTACCAGCGATGGCGACGATCAGGTGCGCACGGTGCGCAATCGTTTAGAGGAGGGTTTATGGGTGCTGCTGGTGGAGGCAGCACCTGGGCAAAACATTCCCTGGGGCCTAATCCAAGCCGCAAAACCGCGCTTGGTGGTGCGGCTCAAAGAGGATTAATGCTGCCCACCCGTGAGCTACTGGCAGGGGCCAGCCACCCTGAGGCCCTCAGCCAAGTGCTGCAGCTGGCTGATGTTTGTGTGCGCACCTTCCAACCGCAATGGAGTGGTTTTTTGGGGGCGCCAGAACGGGAGGAATGTTTTGCTCGCCTAGCTCCACTAGTTGAATTAAAGCTATCCAGCAGCGGTGGCTTCCCCCAAGCAGAACGCCAACGCTTGCTGCTTGAACGCAGTCAAGCTCACCTTGAGGAAAGCGCAGCGGCAGCACCGTTGAAGTTGCTGGAAATAAGCGGCAATTTTTTATTCGACCCCGCTGAAGCGATCGATTTTCGCCAGTCATTGCTGGAGCACGGAATAGAGGCAAAAGATTTGGGTGATGCCCTAGTTCGTGGCGATAGAGGTGCCCTGGTGGTGGTGAGCTTGGAGGCGGCAAGCAGCTTGATAGGAAAACCGCTGCAGGTGCGCACCATTTCCTGCCTTGTGGCTGAAACCAGCTGGGAACGCTTGCCTAATCAACTGCCAAAAGAAAAGCAACTAACCACTGTGGAGGCCTCCTTAAGACTTGACGCTGTGGCATCAGCCGGCTTTGCCATTTCGCGCAATCGCATGGCCGATTTAATCCGCCAGGGCAAGGTGCGGATCAACTGGAAAGTAATAACAAACCCAAGCCGTGAATTAAAACTTGAGGAGAGGGTGCAACTGGAGGGCCGCGGCGAGCTGCGGTTAACGGGGGCAATGCTCACAAAAAGGGAACGCTGGCGCCTATCACTAGTGCGCACGCTTTAAACAAAACAAGCTGCAGCCAAAGCAAGTGGTGGAGAGCAAAATGTTAGGTTCGCTCTTCTAGGGCGATTAGCTCAGAGGTAGAGCACTACCTTGACACGGTAGGAGTCACTGGTTCGATTCCAGTATCGCCCATTCAAATTTCCAGTTCGATGCAAGAGCGTGTGGTGGTGGTGGGTTTAGGCCGTTCCGGCACTGGCGCTGCCCGCTTACTTCATTACCAAGGCTCCCGGGTGAGCCTTGTTGAAAGTGGCAATACCCCTGAATTGCAGGCCAAAGCCGCAGCTCTGGCAGCTGAGGGAATCGAGGTGAAATTGGCAAAACCTTTGGCGATTACCAGTTTTGATCCCTTACCCGATCGGGTGGTGATCAGCCCCGGAATTGCCTTCAACCACCCGGTTTTACAGCAGTTGCGCGATCAAGGGGTAGCTGTGGTGGGGGAGATGGAGGTGGCATGGCATGGCCTAGCTGAGGTGCCATGGATTGCTATTACCGGCACCAATGGCAAAACCACCGTTACCAGCCTGGTGGCCCATCTGCTGCAACAAGCAGGGGTAGATGCACCCGCCTGCGGCAACATCGGCAGCTCCGCCACTGAACTTGCCCTTGCTCGAACCAAAACCCATGGCCCCCAATGGGCAGTAGTGGAGTTGAGCAGTTTTCAAATTGAAGCGGCCCCTACCGTTTCCCCCAGGATTGGCATCTGGACAACCCTCACCCCAGATCACCTCGATCGCCACGGCAGCCTCAACAACTACCGCTCCATCAAGGCAAGCCTGTTGCGCCGCAGCCAAGTGCAAATCCTGAATGCAAACGACCCCGATCTGCTGGCCCATGCCAACGACTGGCCTAGGGCCCTTTGGGTTAGTGCCGCCCCGCTCGAGCAACTACCAGCGGCCATTGATGCCCATATATGGATTCAAGGGGGGGTTGTGCACAGCAAAAATGGGCCCCTATTCCCAACTGCGGCCCTGGCCATGCCAGGCGTCCATAACCTTCAAAATTTGGCATTAGCCACCGCGGCCGCCCTTGAGGTGGGGCTGAGCCCTGGGCAGATTGAAGCCGGCTGCCGCAGTTTTCCCGGGGTTGCCCACAGGCTGGAATTAATTCGCACCCATCAAGGAATCGGTTTCTACAACGACAGCAAGGCAACCAACTACGACGCTTCTCTGGTGGCATTGCAAGCCCTTGAGGGCCCATTGGTGCTGTTGGCAGGGGGCCGAGCAAAACGGGGGGAGCCCGCCCCGTGGCTAAAGACCCTAGAGCAAAAGGTAAAAGCAGTAGTTTTGTTTGGCGAAGCCGCATCAACCTTCAATGAATTGCTGGGGGCCAGTGGCTTCAGCGGCAGAATTGCCATACGGGAGGGATTAGATCAAGCCCTGCCTTTAGCAGCCGAATTGGCAACGGAATTAGGGGCCCGTGCCGTTCTACTCTCGCCCGCCTGCGCCAGCTTTGATCAATACGAAAATTTTGAGCAGCGCGGCAACCATTTCCGCACACTGGTGGAGGCCCTTAAGTAGCAGCAATGGAACCGCATAAATGGTGGCTGATGAAAAGTGAGCCGGATGTATTCGGCATCAATCACCTCAAGGCGGAGGGCAGCACCCTATGGGATGGAATCCGCAATTATCAAGCGCGCAATTTCATGCGGGAAATGCAAATAGGCGACCGGGCCTTTTTTTATCATTCCAATGCCAAGCCCCCAGGAATTGTGGGTTTGATGGAAGTGGTGGAAACAGGCATCACAGATCCGAGTCAATTTGAGCCTAGTAGTAAATATTTTGACCCTGCTTCAAAACCGGAGGCTCCCCGCTGGGACTGCGCAAGGTTGAAATATCTTGGCGTTTTCGCCCAACAGCTAAGCCTAGACAAACTGCGGGAACTATTTACGGAGGAAACCCTTTCGGTGGTACGCCGGGGCAATCGCCTTTCCATTCTTCCTGTTTCAGGCACCAGCGCTGCAAAACTCTTGGAAATTTTGGGTGATCCCCTGCCTTAATGAAACAAATAGCTGGCATTAAAGCCAAAGCATCGCTAGGTTTGAATGAATTAATTATTCAACCGCCATGGCCAATGCCCTCCCTGTTGGAGCAATCCTAAAATTGGGCTGGGCAGCATTTGCAAAAGCACCATTTCTTTTTATCGGTTTTACTCTTTTAGGCGGTGCCTTAAATTTAGGCAGCCAATTCATCCAAGAACAGGCCAGCAAAAGCATTCAAGACGGATCTGGCCTTGGCTTAGCTTGGATATTAATATTTCTATTGGGATTTAGCTTGAATATTGTTGCCAGCCTTTGGCTAAATATCGGTTTATTTAGGGGTGCCTGGCGGGCATTAGGGGGCGAGAAACCGATCATTAAAGATTTCCTAAACTGGCACGGTAAATCAATAACAAAATTATTTATGATGACATTATTTTTAGTTGCTGTGAACATGGCTGTGTTAGCAATTGCATTCCTAGCGGGCGGATTATTAAGTTTGATCAGATTGGAATTGTTATTTATTCCCTTGGTGATTGCAGTATTTACCTTGATTTATTTAGCAGTTACCCAAATGTTTCATGTGCCCTTAGTTGTGGCCAGGGGTGATAAGCCAATGCTTGCATTTATGGAGGGACGCCGCAGCGTAGACCCACAATTTTGGCCTGTTTTAGGCTTTGGCATTTTGATGATTTTAATTGGCCTAACGGGTCTATTGCTTTGCGGTGTGGGAATTCTGGTGGCAGCACCAGTGATTGTTTGCTGCCTGGTGGCCGCTTATCAGCACCTTTTTGATAGCGAGGATCAAACCGGCTTTTTAATAAACCTCAGCAAGGGCTAACGCCTCACAAAAAGCCGCCGCAGTGGAACGCTGCCAGCTTCCCTCTGCCCCCCGCTTGCCAAGGGCTGAGCTAAGCACAAAACGCAGAGCCCAGCCTTTGCAATCCCCCCTGAGCTCAAGCCAAAAAGCGCCTTCCTCAAGGCACAACTCAAGATTTTCTTCAGCCATTAAATGATCTAAACAGTCTTTGTATTGGGCAACGATCTTGCCGCACATATTGCGGAATTGCTCAAATTCAGCGGTCGTAAGTTCTAAGGCCCAATCATCTGAAGCAATCAGGGCTTGATAGCCCTGTCGCTGTTTATCAATGGCCAGGCGCCAACCTGGCCCCTCCCTTTGCATCAGCCGGCGAGCAGATCAGGCAGATCTTGTTCATCGCTGAGTTCGGTGATGGCTCGCTGAACTGGTTTCACCATGGAATCTTCCAATAAACCCTCGAAATCATCAAATCGCCGCTGCTTTGCCCTGAAAGCGATGCGCACTGTGGTGAGGTATCTGTTGGTGGAATGGCGCATCAAGCTCTCACCACGCTTGGCAAGCTCCTTTGCTTCAGGTTGCTGGCTTAAAGACATGGGCATCAAAAAATATTTACCAACCTAACTCCCCCTGCCCCCTCATTCAGCCGTAGAGGTTTGACCGTTTTGAAACAGAGGTAGGCGCACCGGGAATGCCCGTTCAGGCACCCCAGGGGCGGTTAACCGAATCGTGCGCACCAATTGCAGGGCTGCCAATGGAATTCGCACCAGATCCACCAAGTTGCTCACCTCCTCCAAATGGACCTGATCGCAACAATCGATCCGCAAAGACGACCAACCCCTACTAAAACGACAATCCTGCAAAGGCTCCAAAGCCAAAAGCTCCTGGGGCTCCTCCCGATAAAAAGACAACACAGCACTCAACAAGCGATCCACGGCCATCTCGAATTGCGTCTCAACCCTCTTAATCTGGCCAAATATTCGAACTTTGACCAGATGCTCTGCAAAGGTTTCAGTATTCGTTGCAACGGCTGAACGATTGGGCCAAGGAACACTTGCCATCGACCTTGGCAGCTCCACCACGCTGGTGGGCTGGCAAGCCCAGGCTGGCACTAGTCCAGAACTGCTCTACCTGCCTCCCATCAGCAGCCCAGGCCCCCTGCCTTTTATACCCAGCCTCGTATTTGATGAAGGCGCCCGCCCCCTCTTGGGCCAACAGGTGTTGGATGCCGGAGCCCAAGGGCGCTGTAAGCGCAATTTCAAAACACAGCTCTACAAAAACGGCACCTGCCCAGAGGCTCAACAGGCCGCCGCTGCCTTGCTGGATGGCATCTGGCAAAAACTACCCCCGGATCGCATTCCCGAGAGGCTTGTGCTCACAGCACCGGTGGAGGGCTTCAGCAACTACCGCCTTTGGCTGCAGCAATGGGCCGCCACTTTGGCGGTGCCGGAGGTATCTCTGGTGGATGAATCCACCGCTGCTGCCCTCGGCGCCGGCCTGCCGCCTGGCAGCTTGGTGCTAGTGGTAGATATGGGGGCTGGCACCACCGACCTCTCCCTGGTGCGCTTAGAGGGGGGGGAAGGTAGGGCGATGCCAATGGCCCAATTACTGCGTTTTGGCGGCAATCAGCTACCCATAAACCGCAATGGCATAAAAACAGCCCGTGTGATTGGCAAAGCTGGCTGCCAGGTGGGTGGCCGCAGCATCGACCACTGGTGGGCCATAGCCCTCGGCGCTCCAGAGCCGGTGCCTGAATATTGGCTTGAGGCTGCAGAAAAATTAAAATGTGCCTTGAGCGAAGCCAATTCAGCCCAGGTGCACCTCGCTGCGGCCCCAGCTGGTGAAGCCAAATTGCTGCAGGCAAGCCGCCGTCAACTGGAACAGGTGCTGGAAAACCAGGGTTTAGCAATACTGTTGCAAGACCTGCTGGATGCCATCGCTGCTGCTGCACGCCGGGCAGGTGAAAATTTCAATCAACTTGATGGAATTTTGGCGGTGGGTGGTGGCAGCGCCCTGCCCTGGCTGCAAACCTGGTTGGATCAACATCTGCCTGGCCCCAAGATCAGCGTGGCCCAACCCAGCGCCGCAGTTGTATTGGGCGCCCTTGCCATGACGCCGGCCCTAAAACTTATCGATGTATTGAGGGAAGGGGTGAGCCTGCGCTGCTGGGATAGAAGGCTAGGCGGGCACTATTGGCATCCTTTGTTTTTGCCAGGCCAGGGCTGGCCCACCCCCCAACCACTGCAAATTGTGCTGGCCTGCCAGGAAGGTCAAACCCAACTTGAATTGCAATTGGGCACCCCCTTGGGCACAAGCCGCGCCGAAGTTATTTTTAGCGATGGCATCCCAAAACTGCAGGCTCAAAGCGTGGGCGAAGCAAAGCTGAAAGTGTGGGATGAGAGAGTTGTGGAATTACCCCTAGAGCCGCCAGGTAAGGGCGGTGAAGATCGCTTCCAGCTGCAATTTCAAATCGATAATCAACGTCAGCTTTGGCTTAAGGGCATCGACCTAGTTCGCAATGAACCGATCACTGAGCAAATGCTCGGAAAACTCGAATGATTGCCCGCCGTTCCCGTTTGCCCTGGGTTTGGATAACCGGAACCCTTGGGGCTGTGGTGCTGGGCCTTACGGGCTTGGTGCTCTGGCAGAAACAACTCCCCCACAGGCTCAAACGGGCAGCTGAACGGGGTGATTTAGTTGCTTGCCTAAGGCTTGGCCGCCAGCTGGGGGCCCTGCAACCACTGGAGCCAAGCCAAGCGGCATTGCTGGAAAATTGTTTGCAACGGCGGGCCCAACGCAGCTGGGATGGTGGCCTGTGGTGGGCCGCCCTGGATCAACAGCGGCAACTGGTGCGCCGCAGCGGCAATCCCGCCAAGGCCGATTTTCAATTGCAGCAATGGCGAGCTCAATTGCGCACCAAGGTGTTGCAAAGATTTCTGCGTGGTGAACTTGCCCAAGCCCTGTCGTTAATTAGCAGCAGCGGCGAAAACCGTTTCCCTGAGGGACAAGATCTGCAGGATTCAATTAAGGAAAACTGGGCGGCCAACCGTTTTCAACTGGAGCAAGCCCAACAAAAGATTGGGCAGCACCAATGGTGGGAAGCCCTAAATCATCTCAATCAGCTCAACCACCCCTGGTGGATTCAGCAGGCCCAAAACCAGCGTTTAAGGGTGGAGCAGCAGGTAAAGGCCCTTTCCGAAAAGAAACAGCAGCAAAACAGCCATGCTGGTGTTCCCTCAGGTGGGGGGCCTGATGCAGCGGCACTTGATGCCAGGATTCGCCAACTGGTTGCAGCTGGTAAAACCGAGTGGGCTGCATTTCAAGCCGCCTGCCGCGAATTGGGGGGGGAGGTGCGGGAAGAGGGTCCCGAAAGCAGCTGCCAGGGTCGGATGAGAAGATGATCGATAGAAAAAATGTTGTTAAGAGTGATGCAGCCAGGTGACCGGGTTCGGGTGCAGCAATCGGTGGTGGTGTTCACCCATCCGGAACATCGCGGCCAAGCCTTCGACATGAAAGGCCAGGAGGGTGAAATCAATACGGTTTTAGCTGAATGGAAGGGGAAACCGATCAGCCCCACCTTGCCTGTGATAGTTGCCTTTGGCCGCTATAAGGCCCATTTTCGTAGTGATGAACTTGAAGTAATCGCTTAGTTCGTTGGCGGTTTAAGCAAAACCACACCCTCTTCTCCATCCACTTCCTGGAGCATCAGGTGGATGAATTCCTGTCGACTTGTGGGCACTACTCTACCCACAAAATCCGGCTGAATCGGCAATTCCCGATGGCCGCGATCCACCATTGCCAATAATTTCACGCTGGCCGGACGGCCCCAACCTTGTAGTGCCTCCATGGCCGCCCGCACTGTGCGCCCAGTGAACACCACGTCGTCTACCAACACCACTGTGCGGCCATCAATGGGCACTGGCAGATTGGTTGGTTGCACCAACCTGGTTCCAACCCTGCCTAGGTCATCGCGGTGGAAGGTGGGATCCAACACGCCTTGATGAATCGGTTCACAAAGCAGGCGCTGCAATTCAGCCGCTAAAACCTGGGCAAGGGCCACCCCGCGGGTAGGTATGCCTAGCAAAAGCAATTGCTTTGGGTTGGCCACTGATTCGATCACCTGGGAGCAAAGCCGCAATACCGTGCGATGTAATTCCTCCGCATCTAGGATCCATAGTTTTTCGCAATTCTGGGGAGGAAATGAAGATCGCCCCATAAAGGCCCAAAACCTGGCCTCTGATCTTAGGTGCAGCAATTTCCTTGGTGCTCGAAACCTAACCGCTTTCGGTATTAGTTAATTCGTTGTGCGACTTGGATGTAACTTGCCTGATATCCAAGCTCTGCTTATCGGGTGACAGCAGCGACACCTCCCAGCACCGGCCAGGAACTGAAAGGACGCAGCCTCAGCCCCGTTGCGCCTGTGGTGCTGGTGATCCTCGATGGCTGGGGTGAAAATCCAGCCACAAACCACAACGCCATCCGTTTAGCAAAAACGCCAGTGATGGATGCCCTTTGGCATGCCTACCCCCACACCCTTATCCAAGCCAGTGGCGCCCATGTGGGCCTGCCAGAAGGGCAGATGGGTAATTCAGAGGTGGGGCACCTCACAATTGGTTCTGGCCGGGTAATACGCCAAGAGTTAGTGAGAATTAGTGAGGAGGTAAAAAAAGGTCAGTTCAAGCAAAATCAAGCCTTGAATGGCATGGCTGCCAAATTGCTTGAATCGGGCGGCACCTTGCATTTGCTGGGCCTGTTATCCGATGGAGGAGTTCACAGCCACATAAACCATATCGGCGGATTATTGAAGTGGGCTGCAGCTAAAAAACTCAAACGGGTGTGCATACACGGAATTACCGATGGTCGCGATACACCAACCAACAGCTCAATCGGCTTTATAAAAACTCTGCAGCAACAGATTGAAGCCGCTGGGGTGGGAGAACTCACAAGCCTTTGCGGCCGCTATTGGGCTATGGATCGCGACAACCGCTGGGATCGAATCGAGAAGGCCTACCTGCTGTTAACCCAAGCCGGAACCTGTTCGAAGGAAACGGCTGAAACGGTATTAACCAAGGCCCATTCCGAGGGCATCAGCGATGAGTTTTTAGAGCCGGTGCGTTTCCAACCGGAATATTTTAAGCCGGGTGATGCTGTGGTGTTATTTAACTTCCGCCCCGATCGCATGCGTCAATTAACATCATGCCTAGTTAATCCAAACTTTTCAGGCTTTGAGCGGCAACTCATCCAATCGCTAGATGTTGTTACTTTCACTCAATACGAAAAAGATCAACCTGTTGCGGTAGCTTTTCCACCAGAATCGTTGGATGACCTATTGGGAGAAGTTATCTCCCGCAATGGTTTACGGCAATTCCGCACAGCTGAAACCGAAAAATATCCCCATGTTACTTATTTCCTAAATGGTGGCATGGAAAAACCATATCCTGGTGAAGATCGCCACTTGGTGCCTTCTCCAAAAGTAGCTACCTATGATCAATCCCCAGCGATGTCGGCAGCAGCCCTCACAAATGGTTGCGTAGCTGCAATCCGCAAAGGGATCTACTCATTTGTTGTAATTAATTATGCAAACCCCGACATGGTGGGGCATACGGGTGATTTAAATGCCACGATCGAAGCAATCAGTTGCGTTGATCAATGCATTGGCAAACTACTTAGCGCCACTGGAAGAATGGGGGGAACCCTGTTAATAACCGCCGACCATGGCAATGCTGAATTGATGCAGGGCGCCGATGGCCGCCCCTGGACAGCCCACACCACTAATCCAGTGCCATTTATTTTGGTAGAGGGAGAACAGCGCAAATTGGCTGGTTTAGGGGGCGATATTCAATTGCGGGCAGATGCCGGTTTGGCAGATATTGCCCCAACAGTGCTTGAACTGCTTGGCATTGAGGTGCCAGAAGCGATGAGTGGCACCAGCCTTGTGGCCAATAACAGGGCAATTCAATCAACACCTACGCTTGTGTAATTGCAATCAACCATGCTGATTACGATTCTCGGCTGGCTTTGGGCCGCCACGGCTGTTTTATTAATCATCTCAGTGCTGCTGCACAGCCCAAAGGGTGACGGCATGGGTGGTCTTGCCTCTAGCGGCAGTTCAATGTTCACAAGTGCCCGCAGCGCAGAAAATACACTTAACCGCATCAGCTGGACTTTGCTTGCTTTATTTATGGGCTTAGCGATTGTATTGAGTGCCGGCTGGCTTAATTAAACAATTACAAATTTAAACTTATCTAATAAATCATTAAAAACTAATCCTAAGAAAATGATTTTTTCTTTAAATCGCCTAAAAATTTTTCTATTTGGCAATCCCCTACCTACAAGCGCCCACGAAGAAGAGCGGCTTAGTAATCCAGAAGCCCTAGCAATACTGAGCTCAGATGCTCTTTCTTCGGTGGCCTATGCAAGTCAAGAAATCGTACTTGTTTTAAGTTTAGCTGGCGCGGCTGCCCTGCAATACACCCTGCCGATCACAGCAATGATCGTGCTGTTGATGGTGATTGTTGGTGTTAGTTACAGTCAAACAATCAAGGCTTACCCGCGCGGAGGAGGTTCCTACCGGGTTTCCCACGACAACCTTGGGGTGTCGGCAGGACTGGTTGCTGGGGCTTCACTTTCCCTGGATTATTTACTCACTGTGGCAGTGAGTGTGGCAGCAGGTATTTCCGCCCTTACCTCCTATTTACCGGCGCTTGAAACTTTACGAGTACCCCTTTGTTTGCTAGCTGTAGTGATACTGATGCTTGCAAATTTAAGGGGCGTTAAATCTAGCGCCAAGGTTATGAGCCTGCCCACATATATGTTCCTGGGAACAATCTTACTTTTAGTTGCGGTGGGTTTAATTCAATTAATGCAGGGATCACTCCCTGCATTAGCTGCATCGGAACAACAACAGCTTTTGAATGAAGCTGTTTCCCTTCATCAAAGCAGTGCAACCATGGCGATAGGCCCAGTTTTATTTATGCGGGCATTTAGTTCAGGTTGCGCAGCCCTCACTGGCATTGAGGCAATCAGCGACAGTGTTATGGCCTTTCGCCCAGTTGAATGGCGCAATGCTCGCAGAGTATTAACAAGCATGGTTATTTTACTGGCAGTGATGTTTCTTGGAATCAGCCTACTTGCAAGTAAAACCGGGCTTTTGTATTTAGAGAATGGCCCAACTTTGCTTTATCAAATTGGCGAGAAAGTATTTGGCAATGGACCGCTTCTTCTGTTGCTACAACTTGGCACATTCTTAATACTTCTATTGGCTGCAAACACCGCCTACGCAGATTTTCCAAGGCTGGCAGCGTTCTTAGCCCAGGATGGTTTTATGCCTAGGCAGCTTGCATCACTTGGTGATCGACTTGTATTTAGCAACGGCATCATCTCCCTCTCTATTGGTGCTGGCGCGCTGCTGATTATTTTTGGAGGCAGCGTTAGCAGATTGATACCTCTTTATGCAGTTGGTGTTTTCACAAGCTTTAGCCTTTCCCAAACAGGAATGGTTGTGCATTGGTGGAAAGAACGGAGCCCCGGCTGGAAACAAAAATCACTTATAAATGGCTTTGGATCACTAGTAACTTTAATAGTAACCATAGTTCTACTATTTAGCAAATTTCACCAAGGAGCCTGGCTAATTGTTATCACAGTTCCATTACTAGTGTGCCTGTTTAGTGCGATTAATAAACATTATAAATATGTTGCTAAACGCCTAAGGATTGCAACTGACGTAAAGTTGCAACTGCCAATCGCACCTACGGGAGGCAACTCTCCAGTAATCGTATTAGTGGGTCAATTACATCGCGGTAGCTTCGAAGCAGTTCGCTACGCCCGCAGCATTGCCACTGAACTCGTTGCTGTTCATGTTGACCTAGGCAGTGGCAAGGCGGAGTTATTTAAGCAGCAATGGCAAAAACAATTACCAGACATTCCATTGATGGTGCTTGAATCACCCTATCGCTCACTTATAAATCCAGTAGTTGAATTTGTTGAAGATTTTGAGAATAAACATCGCAAAGGCGCAAATTTATTTTGTACGGTTGTTTTGCCAGTATTTGTTACTCGACATCGCTGGGAAGCAATACTGCATAATCAATCCACATATTTTCTGCGCAGTGCGCTCAGAGCAAAAGGAACCCGAATCATCACCACAGTTGGTTTCTATCTATAATTAATTTTTAATTAACCTGTAAATTCATCGTTATAAGCCTCTTCTCCATGGGAACTCAGATCTAAACCTTGGCGCTCCTGTTGATCAGCAACCCTTAGGGGAACGAATTGACGAATCAGGGTTAACACCACATAAGTACCAATCGCTACCCAAAGAATAGTGAATCCAGCTGCTTTCATCTGAATCCAAAACTGGATTGGATTTCCAGCAAGTAATCCATTAGCCCCGGCAGGATTCAGTGTTTTCATCGCAAATATGCCTGTTAGCAAAACACCTAGCAAACCAGCTAATCCATGAACCGGTAAAACATCAAGGCTGTCGTCTAATTTCAAGCGAATTTTTAATTGCAGCGCGCTGCTGCATAAACACGCCGCCAAAGCGCCGATCACCATGGCAGCTAATGGACTCACAAATCCAGCCGCTGGAGTAATTGCCACCAGGCCAGCCACAGCACCAGTGGCAGCCCCCACAGCAGTGGGCTTCCCTCTTTGAGCAGTATCAAGCAGCATCCAAACAAGAGCTGCAGTAGCACCAGCGGTATTTGTAGTTATACAGGCAAGCGCAGCCAGATTGCCTGCCACCAAACCACTGCCACCGTTAAAACCAAACCAACCAAACCAAAGCAGCCCCGCCCCAAACAAAATGAAGCTCACATTGTGGGGAGGTGCCACCTGCTGGGGGTAGGCCCGCCTGGCACCCACCACAATTGCTGCAACTAATGCTGCAACCCCAGAAGCGATTTCCACCACATAACCACCGGCAAAATCAAGGGCTCCCATGCCACCGCTAACGCCCAGAAAGCCCCCAGGCCCCCACACCATGTGGGTTAGCGGGATGTAAACCAAAGTGCTCCAAAGCAGCAGAAAAAGCAGCCAAGCCCTGAAATTCATCCGTTCCACCACCGCCCCAGACACCAGAGCGGGAGTGATGATTGCGAAAGTGAGCTGAAATAACGCCACCGCCCCATGGCTTGGGCCCCCTTCAGTGATTGGCACCGACCAATTGGATAGGCCCGCCCAGCCAAAACCGCCAATGAAAGGCGCCAAAGGTCCCGAACCAGGCGAAAAAGCAAGGCTGTAGCCATAAAGCATCCAGATAACGCTCACCACTGCCATGGCGCCAAAACTCATCATCAAGGTGTTGAGCACATTGCGGCCGCGCACAAACCCCGCATAAAAAAGCCCCAGGGCTGGGGTCATCAAAAAAACAAGCGCTGCACATATCAAGATGAAAGCGTTATTAGCCAAAGCTGCAGCAGACAAATTGTTCCTAGCGATCAATGTTCACAATGAACTTTTCCTTGGTTGGTTCTTGTATCAGCGGCTACCATTTGCACGAAAAAAGGCAGAAGGGAAAACCCTCCTGCCTTGCTTGATCTGGAGGTAATACCTCCGGGGGTGGCTCTTAGTAGTCGAAGTCGCCGCCCATGCCGCCCATGCCGCCGCCACCGCCACCGGCGGGTGCTGCGTCTTTCTTCTCGGGCAAATCAACCACGATGCACTCGGTGGTTAGCACCATGCCAGCGATAGATGCGGCATTTTGCAACCCTGAACGAGTTACCTTGGCGGGGTCGATGATGCCGGCAGCAAGCATGTCTACGTACTCGCCGGTTGCAGCGTTGTAACCCTCATTGAAGGGTTTGTGGCGGATGTTTTCAGCCACCACAGAACCATTGGCGCCTGCATTTTCTGCAATCCGCTTGAGCGGAGCATTGAGGGCAGAGGCAACGATTTGGGCACCGAGCAGTTCCTCACCGGAGAGGTTCTGTTGGGCCCATTCCTCAAGCACAGGGGCCAGGTGGGCCAATGTGGTGCCACCGCCGGGAACGATGCCCTCTTCAACGGCCGCTTTAGTGGCGTTGATGGCATCTTCTAGCCGCAGCTTTTTGTCCTTCATTTCGGTTTCGGTGGCGGCGCCAACCTTCACCACAGCCACACCGCCGGCCAGCTTGGCCAAACGCTCTTGCAGTTTTTCCTTGTCGTAGGTGGAATCGGTTTCATCCATCTGCTTACGGATCTGCTCGCAACGAGCTTTAACTGCCACCTCATTGCCCTCGGCAACGATGGTGGTGGTGTCTTTATTAATGGTGACGCGACGGGCGGTGCCGAGCATCTCGATTTTGGCGTTCTCAAGCTTGAGACCAGCGTCTTCAGTGATCAGTTGACCATTGGTGAGCACTGCCATGTCTTCAAGCATGGCCTTACGGCGGTCGCCAAAACCAGGTGCCTTAACAGCAGCCACGTTCAGCACACCACGGAGGCGGTTTACAACGAGGGTTGCAAGGGCTTCCTTCTCGATGTCTTCAGCAATGATCAATAAAGGTTTACCAGTGCGGGCGATTTGCTCGAGCACGGGCACCAGATCTTGCACCAAACCGATTTTTTTATCGGTAAGCAGGATGTAGGGCTCATCGAGCACAGCTTCCATGCGCTCGGTGTCGGTGGCGAAATAAGGGGAGATGTAACCCTTATCAAAACGCATACCTTCGGTAACCTCCAATTCGGTGGTCATCGACTTGCCTTCTTCGAGGGAGATAACACCCTCCTTGCCAACTTTATCCATGGCATCGGCAATCATTTGACCCACTTCTTCGTCGTTGCCGGCGGAGATGGAACCAACTTGAGCGATTGCTTTGCTATCGGTGATCGGTTTTGCCTGCTCTTCGATCTTCTTAACTAGAAAATCAGAAGCCTTTTCGATACCACGCTTCAAGGTGATGGCATTTGAGCCAGCAGCCACGTTGCGCAAACCGGCTTTAACCATGGCATGGGCCAACACCGTGGCGGTGGTGGTGCCATCGCCTGCGGCATCATTGGTTTTGGATGCAGCCTGACGAATCAGAGCTACGCCGGTGTTCTCGATGTGATCTTCTAGTTCGATCTCTTTGGCGATTGTTACACCGTCATTGATGATCTGGGGGGCGCCGAATTTCTTCTCGAGCACCACATTGCGGCCCTTGGGGCCGAGGGTTACGGCAACAGACTCAGCAAGGATGTCGATGCCGCGTTCGAGGGCCCTACGGGCTTGCTCGTTGTAAATAATGCGTTTTGCCATGGGTTAAGTACCTACGGATTGGAGTTAGTGGAAAAAAGCAAATAACTGAGGGCTGTTGCCTCAGGAAACAATTGCGAGGATGTCCTTTTCGCTGAGCAACACAAATTCGTCGCCACCGAGCTTGATGTCGGTGCCGGCATATTTGGAATAGAGCACCTTGTCGCCAATGCTCACCTCAGGGGTTTGGCGGGTGCCGTCATCGTTGTACTTACCGGGGCCCACCTGCACCACTTCACCCACTTGGGGCTTTTCTTGGGCGGTGTCTGGCAAAAGAATGCCTCCTGCGGTTTTTTCGTCGGAGGCGGAAACTTTGATAAAAATGCGGTCACCGAGGGGTTTCACGGTGGACACGCTGAGGGATACAGCAGCCATGACGTCTGGTTTTTTGTCTCAGGGCGTGGGTTTTGAGCAGAAGCGAGGGGCAATTAGCACTCGCACTGCCCGATTGCCAACCTAGTAGCAATAGTTGGTGGGACGCAATTGGGACAGCGGGACGGATCACCGAACCACTGACCGAACTATTGATATGCAAGCCAAGCCGAGCTTGCGCCGCCCCGGTGGTAATGTTGCCCCGCCTGAAAGGCCTAGCCTTTCCGCCCTAACGCTTCAAACCATGGCCGCTGCAGCAACCGCCACAACCGGCGCCAAAGGAATCGTCCGCCAGGTAATTGGACCTGTGCTCGATGTTGAATTCCCCGCCGGCAAGTTGCCGCGCATCTTTAATGCCTTGGAAATCAAAGGCACAAATAGTGCGGGGCAAGCCATTGCCCTCACCGCAGAAGTTCAGCAATTGCTCGGCGACCATCGCGTAAGGGCAGTTGCCATGAGCACCACCGATGGCCTTGTGCGCGGCATGGAAGCCCTTGATACGGGCGCTTCGATTTCAGTTCCCGTTGGCGAAGCAACCCTGGGCAGGATTTTCAATGTTCTTGGCGAACCCGTTGATGAGCAAGGTCCCGTTGCCACAGATCTGAGATCTCCCATCCACAGGGCGGCCCCAAAACTCACCGATCTTGAAACCAAGCCCAAGGTTTTTGAAACCGGCATCAAAGTTATCGATTTGTTAGCCCCCTACCGCCAAGGAGGCAAGGTTGGCCTCTTCGGCGGTGCTGGTGTTGGTAAAACCGTGTTGATTCAGGAACTGATCAACAACATCGCTAAAGAACACGGCGGCGTATCCGTATTTGGTGGAGTTGGTGAGCGCACCCGCGAAGGCAACGACCTGTATCAAGAATTCAAAGATTCAGGCGTTATCAATGAAGAAGATCTGAGCAAATCAAAAGTAGCCCTCTGCTACGGCCAAATGAACGAGCCCCCTGGCGCTCGCATGCGGGTGGGCCTCTCAGCTCTCACCATGGCTGAACACTTCCGCGATGTGAACAAGCAAGACGTGCTGCTGTTCATCGACAATATTTTCCGTTTTGTGCAGGCAGGTTCAGAGGTGAGCGCCCTCCTGGGCCGCATGCCATCTGCCGTGGGTTACCAGCCCACCCTGGGCACCGACGTGGGCGAACTCCAGGAGCGCATTACCTCCACCCTCGAGGGGTCAATCACCTCGATTCAGGCGGTTTATGTACCAGCAGACGACCTCACCGATCCCGCCCCTGCTACCACCTTTGCCCACCTTGATGCCACCACGGTGTTGAGCCGCGGCCTCGCTTCAAAGGGCATCTATCCAGCCGTGGATCCCCTTGATTCCACCAGCACCATGCTTCAACCAGCCGTGGTTGGAGATGAGCACTACCGCACGGCAAGGGCAGTGCAGTCCACCCTGCAGCGCTACAAAGAACTTCAAGACATCATCGCCATTCTTGGCCTAGATGAGCTTTCTGAGGAGGACCGTCGCACCGTTGATCGGGCCCGCAAGATTGAAAAATTCCTTTCCCAACCCTTCTTTGTGGCTGAGGTATTCACTGGTCAATCCGGTGAATACGTAAAACTTGCCGACACCATCAAGGGTTTCCAGATGATCTTGGCTGGTGAGCTAGATGATCTTCCCGAGCAAGCCTTTTACCTCGTTGGCAACATCGAGCAAGTGCTCGCTAAGGCCGAAAAGCTTCGTGCCCAATCAAAGGATTGATCCCCGCTCCCATCCCTGAGGCTTAATTTCAATGCCCTTAACCCTGCGTGTGCTCTGCCCCGACCAGAGCGTATTTGACGGCTCTGCCGATGAGGTAATTCTGCCCAGCACCACTGGTCAACTTGGGGTGCTGCCGGGCCATATTTCACTGCTAACGGCCCTCGAGGTGGGAGTGCTCAGGCTGCGGGAAGGTAGCCGCTGGACCTCCATTGCCTTGATGGGAGGCTTTGCCGAGGTGGAGGCAGATGAAGTAAACGTGCTGGTTAATGGAGCCGAACCAGCCAGCTCGATAAATGCAAGCACAGTTCAACAGGAACTGGAAGCAGCTCAACTGGCAGCAGCCAGCTTTGAAGGAAAACCAAATAGCCCTGAAAAATTAAAAGCTAATCAGGCTTTCCAAATTGCAAAGGCAAGGCTACAAGCAACAAAGTAATAAATAATGAATAATAAAAACCCGGGCAGTTAATTCACTAACTGCCCGGGTTTTTGATCAGGCGGTACCGCAGAAAGTAACTTCAGGAAATTTCAGTTTCGCCTCGTCCAAGCCCTTCCCTTTACCCTCTTCCTGCCAGTAGTTAATAACTTCAGTGGCCTTATTTAGGATTTCAACCCTTTCGTTTTCTGTTATCCAACTCTTAGATTCAATTACCCCCTTTAGGGTTTCCCATGCATCCTCCCGGGGCCAAAAGAAGTAAGCGGTGAGAGGGCTTGGGCCGCCACCAACTATTTGATCAACCGCCAAAGCAACGTTATCGGGCAACCAAAGGATTTTGAGCAAGAACCTCCCCTCATCGGCCTTTGGCGTATATCCAGAGGGCACCCCATCCGCATCAATTGTTGCCTTGGCCAGCACCGCATTGGCGCTCTTCATGCCGCTGGGCTTTTCAATAACCTCTTCAGCTACAGCTTCAGGTGATGCCTCAGTTGTTGAAAGAACGGCTGCCGGATTGGCTTCAGTGGTGTCGGGATCTGTCACGGTGATGGTTTCTAGGCTCAAAAGATGAGGGGCAACAAACCTGACGCTGCAGGTAATCAACTATTTTACCAGCCACTCTCCTTGCTCCCATCGCCACCACTGCCCTACTGCTCTTCGATATAGATGGAGTAATCCGCGATGTTGGCGGAAGCTACCGCAAGGCCTTAGCTGAAACCGTTCACCACTACAGCGGTTGGCGCCCTGAACCCCATTGCATTGATGCCTTAAAAAGCGAAGGGGCCTGGAATAACGATTGGGATGCCAGCTTGGAATTGCTGCGTCGCAGCAACTGCCCGCTACCAACGCGACAAGAACTAATAGGAGTATTTAGTGATTTTTACTTCGGCGGTGATCCCGATGGCCCAGCTCAGCAATGGCATGGCTTCATCGGCAGTGAGCCATTGCTTTTGGATGCTGATTTTTTTGAAGCCCTCAGCGCCGCAGGCCTGGTTTGGGGATTTGTTAGCGGAGCTGAACCCCCATCGGCCCGTTATGTGCTCGAACAACGCCTTGGCCTGATAAATCCACCACTGGTAGCCATGGGGGATGCCCCAGATAAACCCAATCCCCAGGGCTTAATCCAACTAGCCAGCCAGCTTTTGGCTAGGCATGGCTGTAGCCCCCTAGGCCATGGGGCACCTCCGGTGGCCTACCTAGGCGACACCGTTGCCGATGTACGCACGCTGCTCAATGCCAAAAAGCTAGTTCCTAACCAGCGCTGGGTAAGTTTGGCCGTGGCACCACCCCATCTGCATTCAGCTGAAAACCAACTAGCCCGCAACAGCTACGGGCAAGCACTTATGGAGGCAGGAGCTGATCGCGTACTACTCCATCCCAGGGAAAGCCTCGAGGTGATGCTCAAGCTGAACTAAAGCATTTGAGCTGAAAATCAGCCCTGTTTTTCCATATCGGCTGGTGCTTTGAGGGCAGCGGCTGTCAATACTTCACAACCTGTTGCCGTTACGGCAACGTCATCTTCTATGCGGATGCCAATACCTTTCCAGCGGCTTTCAATCTGGGGTTGTCCATCAGGCACCGGCAATCGATCGCTCACATACAAACCCGGCTCAACAGTTAGAACCATCGACTCCTCCAGCTCCACCGGATGTTCCCCCAAGCGATAGGCGCCCACATCGTGCACATCAAGGCCAAGCCAGTGGCCAGTGCGGTGCATATAAAGATGGCGATAGGCACCCTGCTCGATCAAGCCATCCACATCACCTCTCAGCAAGCCAAGGCTGCACAACCCAGTAACAAGGCCGCGCACTGCGGTTTCATGCACATGTTCAGCGCTGTTGCCAGGTTTCACCTGATCCACTGCAGCCAGTTGGGCTGATAAAACAACCTCGTAAAGGGCCCTTTGTTCAGGGCTAAAACGACCATTGATCGGAAAGGTGCGGGTGATATCACCGTTGTAATGGTCTTGAAGGCTGCAACCGGCATCGATCAAAAGCAAATCACCATCCTTCAAAACCGCATTGTTGGCGGTGTAATGAAGGATGCAGGCGTTATCGCCGCCGGCCACGATCGAGGGATAGGCGCAGCCGCGACAGCCATTGGCAACAAAATGCTGCTCTATTAGGGCCCGCACCTGGGTTTCATTCATGCCAGGTTGCACTGCCAAGCGCGCCAATTCATGGGCCTCGGCGCTGATGCGCGCAGCTTCCCGCAGCTGAACCAATTCCTCCGGCTCCTTACGCAGGCGCATGGAGTGCAAGATCGGGCAGGGGGCCACCAAGCGATCCGCTCCCTGCCCCCGCCTAGGGGCCCGATCAAGCTGCTGGGCCCAAGATTTCAGCACCAATGCTTCGATGGCTGCATGGCGCCCCACGCGAAAACAAAGGCCCTCTGCCCCCTCCAAATACTGGGGCAATAATTCAGCTAACTGCTCCAATGGATGGGCAAGATCAGCACCAAAACGTTCTACCGCCCCATCAACGCCCCAACGGAAACCATCCCACACCTCAGCCAAGGGATCCTTAGCTGGCACAAACAAAACAAAAGGATTTTCAGGCCGGTGCGGCAAGAAAAGAGCCACTGCCCCGGGCTCGTCAAATCCAGTGAGGTACCAGAAATCGCTGTCTTGTCGAAATGGAAATTCCACATCGGCATGGTGCCGTTGGGCCTCAGCCCCAGGGATTACCGCGGCCAGGCCGCCTAGGGCAGAAATGAACTTTTCACGCCGCTTGGCGTAGTTAATCGTCACAGTGAATCTGTCGCCCCTTGGGGCAGGCGGTTAAATGAGTGTGTCAGGTTGGCTCGCCCTTTGGGTTTCTGTGAGCGATTTCGTAGTTCTGGCTGGTTTGGTAGTGCTGGTGGTGGGTGGTTCTGCCCTTTGTTCCGCTGTGGAAGCAGCACTGCTAACGGTGAACCCCCTGAGGGTTCACGACATGGTGGCCAAAGGGGTGCCTGGGGCATTGCTGCTGCAAAAGCTCAAAGGCCGACTGCCAAGAGTGCTGGCAACGGTGGTAATCGCCAATAATCTTTTCAATATTTTTGGCAGCCTCATGCTCGGTGGCTTTGCCGCTGTGGTTTTCAAAAACCAAAAGATGGGGGGAGAAGCCCTCACAATTTTTTCCTTTGCCCTCACCTTGGTGGTGATCCTGCTGGGCGAAATCCTGCCTAAGGCCCTGGGCACACGCATGGCTGTTTCCATCTCCCTAATCAGTGCCCCGGCCCTCGCCCTAATGGTGCGTTTAGGCACACCATTAATTCTGTTGCTGGAAACTTTGATGCCAGCCCTCACCGCCGAAAGTGAACTCACAACCGACGAAGAGGAAATTCGCCTACTGGCCAGGCTCGGTTCTCAAAAGGGTTTGATCGAAGCGGATGAGGCCGCGATGATCGCCAAGGTATTTCAATTAAACGACCTCACAGCAAGGGATTTAATGCTGCCAAGGGTGTCGGCCCCGAGTCTTAACGGCAATTGCCGCATCGAAGAGCTAAGGGACACCCTGTTAAGCCAGGAAGCGCCTTGGTGGGTGGTTTTAGGCGAAGAGGTGGATGAGGTTTTAGGGGTTGCAAGCCGCAATGAACTGCTTACCGCCTTGCTTCAAGGCCGCGGCAATGCCAGTGCTGCAAGCCTGTCGCAACCTGTGGAATTTGTGCCGGAAATGATCCGAGCTGATCGACTGCTCACCAGTTTTCGGCGCCGCAGCGATTCTGTTCGCGTGGTGGTGGATGAATTCGGTGCCTTTGTGGGTTTGATTGGTGCCGATGCAGTGCTGGCTGTATTAGCCGGCTGGTGGCGCCCACGCCATGAAGCCAGCGGCAGCAGATGACGCCCGAAAGATGACGCCCGAAAACCTTGCTGCCATCGCAACACCCCTCCAGCGTTGGCGTGCCCAACTGCAACTGAGTGGCCGCGAACAGGCCGTGCTTGGGCCCGAACTGAGGAGCTTGGATAAACAATTGCAGCGCTACAAGCAAGGGATCCTGCGGCTATCGGTGTTTGGCCGGGTTGGAGTGGGAAAAAGCAGCCTGCTCAATGCCCTACTAGGAGAAGCAATATTTGCCACCGATGTGGCCCATGGCTGCACCCGGGAACAAAAAACAGCCCCCTGGCCCCAGCAAATCCCTGGCTTGGGTTCCTTATTACTTATAGACACCCCAGGCATTGATGAAATTGCTGGCCCCGCCCGCCAACGGCTCGCCACCAAGGTGGCAAATGGCAGCGATTTGATCTTATTTGTGCTTGATGCCCATCTCACCAGCCCTGAATTAGAAGCACTACACCTATTGCGGCGCAGTGGCAAACCGCTATTTCTTGTGGCAAACGGGGCCGACCGTTGGAGCCCAGAGCAGCGCCACAGCCTCCAGCTTGCAATTAAACAGCGGGCGGGCAGGGAATTAGAGCTGGTTTGGGTTGCTGCTGCCCCCCGCCAGGCTGAACTGCTTGCCGATGGCAGGGTGCGCAGCAGGGAGCTTGCGCCCCAGGTGGAAGCCTTAAAAATTCAGTTGCTTGATTTTCTGCAAAGTTATGGACCATTGCTGTTAACGGTTAACAGCCTGCATCGGGCCGAGGGCTTTAGCCGTCATCTCTTGGAGCAGCGCCTTAAGCAAAGACAAAAAGCCGCCCAGAATCTGATCGGTCGTTTTGCCACCCTAAAAGCTGCTGGATTAGCTATTAATCCAATGGCAATGCTTGATCTTGCTGGCAGTGCAGCTGCTGATGGGGCCCTAGTGCTGCAGCTATGCCAGCTATACGAATTACCGCTCCAGAGCCCTCAAACCAAAAAGCTCTTGCAACACATCGGCCAGAACAGTGCCCTAGTGGGGGGAGTGCAGTGGGGTTTACAGGGTTTATTGAGTTTGCTCAAACAGCTGCTTTTGCTGGCCGCCCCAGCCAGTGGTGGGCTCAGCCTTGCCCCTGCGGCACCTGTTGCCCTAGCCCAAGTAGCCCTAGCTGTTCATGGCACCCGTAGAACAGGGCGCGAAACCACTAAACAGTTGCTGCTGGCAGCCCACCGCGGCCGCAGTAGACCAGCAGCCCTGTTGCGGCGACTTACACAACTGGAACCAAAGGCAAATAGCTGGCTTATGCAGCATCCCCCCTGGTCCCCCAGTCCGCTGCCGTGAGCAAAACGATTGCCCTGTTTGGCACCAGCGCCGATCCACCCACCGTTGGGCATCGAGCCGTGCTCGAAGGCCTAATCGAGCTATATCCGCTTGTTTGCACCTGGGCGAGCGAGAACCCCTTCAAGCAACACGGTGCTCCATTGGAAGTTCGCGCTGCCCTATTGGGGGCTGTGGTGCAGGAATTGTCTGCGAAACATCCGCCCAACAGTTTGCAATTGCGCCAGGATTTCAGCAGTAGCAGGGCTATTAACAGCTTGGAGATAGCTCGCGCCCAATTTCCAAGCCATGAAGCGGTAATGGTGGTGGGCAGCGATCTATTGGCTCAAATTCCCAGTTGGTATGCAGTTGAAAAATGGTTGCCCCAGTGCCAATTGGCTGTGGTTCCACGCTGCGGCTGGCCAGTGTTAGCAAGCCAATTGGCGCCACTTGAAAAACTAGGAGCGAAGCTCAGCCATCTGCCATTGCAGATTCCAGAATCCGCCAGCTCCAGTGTGCGGCGCCATCCCAACCCAGAACTGGTACCCGCCGCCCTCCTACCCCAACTGGTAGAGCAGAATCTGTATGGATTCACCGCTGCCGACCTTCCCTCCCCGTGCGGATCGCCCTGATCCAATGCAATCCCTTGATTGGGGATCTGGCCGGTAACCGCGCTGCATTGGCAACCCATTGCCTTGGGGCGATTGCTTCAGGAGCCAGCCTTGGCTTAGCGCCTGAATTAGTGCTTTGGGGGTATCCCCCTCGCGACCTGTTGCTGCGCTCAGCTTTGGTGGAGGAGCAGCAAAACCAACTCAATATTCTTGCCAGCAGCTTGCCCGCTGGGTTCAGCCTGTTAGCTGGGGTAGTTGAACCCGTTGCTGAGCATCTCTACAACGGAATGGCCCTGATTCAAAAAGATAAATGGCAGGTGGTAGCCCGCAAACAACTACTGCCTAACTACGACGTTTTTGATGAGCAGCGTTATTTTCTATGCGGTAATCAACCCTGCTGGATCAACATAAATGAACCAGAAACAAATGCTTCGCTGCGTTTAGGGCTCACCCTCTGCGAAGACCTTTGGGTAGATGAAAACCAAACCAACTGCAAACCAAATCCAATTACTGCATTAAAAAGCTTTAAGCCTCAGTTATTAATAAACCTCTCTGCTTCTCCCTACGGCCGCGGTAAACAAAAGCAGCGCTTAAAGCTGGCAGCAGCAGCAGCGGCGCAGTTGCAATGCCCAGTGATTTATGTGAATCAGGTGGGGGGCAACGACGAATTGATCTTTGATGGCAACAGTTTTGTGATGGCAACCTCTGGCGCCCTGGAACTGCAGCTTCCCTGCGCTCAAAGCTCAGTTCAATGCTGGGATAGCAACACAAGTGCCACAGGTAGTTATTTAGAGACAACGCCATCGCCAAACACCAGTTCAGAACTTGAGGAGCTTTGGCAGGTTTTGGTGTTGGGTTTGCGCGACTACGCCCATAAATGTGGATTTCGCACTGCTCTTTTGGGCCTTAGCGGCGGGATTGATTCCGCCCTGGTGGCATGTTTAGCGGTGGCCGCCCTGGGGGCTGCCCAGGTGCGCAGCCTGCTGATGCCCTCCCCCTACAGCTCCGAAGGTTCAGTGAGCGATGCTGAAGCTTTGGCAAATCGCCTTGGCATAGCTCACAGCTTGGTGCCCATTGAAACCCTTATGGATGCCTACAACCAGGGCCTAACCCCTGCCCTTGGTGGCGCCCCCCAGGGCATCAGCGCTGAAAATTTGCAATCGCGCATCCGCGGCACGCTTTTGATGGCGATAGCAAATCAAGAGGGTCAATTACTGCTGGCAACAGGCAATAAATCTGAGCTGGCGGTTGGTTATTGCACCCTTTATGGCGACATGAATGGGGGCTTGGCCGTAATTGGTGATCTATTTAAAACGGATGTTTTTGCCTTGGCCGAATGGCTAGATAGCCCCGCCAGCGCTAGGCAAAGAAAATTATCTGGCTTATCAAGTGAAGGCCCCCTGATCGGTGCAGAAATACTGGAAAAAGCGCCAAGCGCCGAATTGCGCCCTGATCAAAAAGACAGCGATTCCTTGCCCGATTACCCCTTGCTCGACCCCTTGCTACGGGAGCTGGTGGAAAACCATGCAAGCCCTGAACAGCTCATAAGTGCAGGCCAAAACAAAGCTCTCGTTAACCATGTGTGGCAACTGTTACGGCGGGCTGAGTTCAAACGCCGCCAAGCAGCACCGGTTTTAAAAGTGAGTAGCCGCTCCTTTGGCAGTGGTTGGCGCATGCCAATTGCCTCAGGTGGCTGAAATCTTTACTGGCGCACAGGCCAATAAGTAGCCAGGCTAAGGAGAGCAAAACCTCACCATGGCATCCATCAGCAGCATCGGCATCCCGCGGGAAATTAAGCGCGATGAAAAACGGGTTGCCCTTACCCCAGATGGAGTGAGGGAGCTGGTTTCTGTTGGTTTAGAAGTGCGCGTAGAACATGGCGCCGGTGCCGGCGCCGGCATCCACGACGAAGCATTTACCCAAGCTGGTGCCCAACTGGTGGATTGTGAAAACGCCTGGGCTGCCCATCTGGTTGTGAAGGTAAAAGAACCCCAGGAACAGGAATTTCAATATTTGCGCTCTGATCTAGTGCTGTTTACCTACCTGCACCTAGCTGCCTACCCAGCGGTGGGGAAAGCCCTGCTAAACGCTGGATGCACCTCAATTGCCTATGAAACGGTGCAACTCGAAGAAGGCAGCTTGCCCCTGTTAGCGCCCATGAGCGAAATTGCTGGGCGGCTAGCCACCCAGGCCGGGGCCTACCTATTGGAGAAACCCCATGGCGGCAGGGGGGTGCTTTTGGGTGGTTGCACCGGAGTAAAACCAGCGCGGGTGGTGGTTTTAGGGGCAGGCACCGTGGGTTGGAATGCGGCCCGCATAGCCGCGGCCATGGATGCAGAGGTGTTGCTTTTAGATCGATCCCCCCAACGGCTGCGCAGCCTTGAGGCCCACCGGCGCGGCAGGCTTGTGAGCTTGGTTAGCAGCCGCGGCCTCATTGAGCGGGTAGTACCCACCGCCGACCTCCTGATCGGAGCTGTTTTAACCCCAGGAGGCAGGGCGCCCACCTTGGTGGATGAACAGTTGGTGAAGCAAATGCGTCCGGGTTCAGTGATCGTGGATGTGGCAATTGATCAAGGCGGCTGCATTGCCACCAGCGAAGAAACCACCCACACCGAACCTGTGCTTGAAAAATTTGGCGTTCAGCACTACGCGGTTGGCAATATGCCAGGGGCTGTGCCATTCACTTCAACGGAAGCATTAGTAAGCGTTACCCTCCCTTACATTGTTACAATTGCAGGTAGAGGATTAAGCGAAGCAGTTACCGAAAGGCCTGAACTTTTGTCTGGGCTTAACACTATTGAAGGTTCTGTTTGCCATCCAGGTGTAGCTAAAGCACTTGGCTTAACTCCTAGGCACCCTATGGCTTGTTTGCGATAGGTAATGGCCTGTATAAACTTCCAGGGTTGATGCCCTCCCTTAGTGCTACCACTAAACCTGCTGCCTCGCAATAGGTTTCCACTTGCCATAGGGGTGCTTCAAGCGCTTCAAAACCCAAGGCAGCCGCAGACACATTCATTAAACTGCTGTTACTTTGCACCGCAATAACGGGGATACAACGTTTAATTGCCTCTAGAAGCGCTTCACCACCCATGGCAGCAGCAGGTACCACCACAGCGCCTACCTGATCGATCGAAAGTTCACCGCTTTGCCATGGATTAATGGCTGGTTGCAAATTAGGGGCGCGGCTCAAACCCACCAGCACACAAGGTAGAAACGTGTGGCCTAATTCTTCAGCGGCGGCGCGGGGATCTAATTCAGTTAATAGTGGTAGGGCGGCCAAGGCAGGGGCATGGGCGCAGGGAATACCTAGCTGGCGCACTAAAAGATGGCTAATTATTGCCTCTGCCCCTGCCAGGGCGTCTACACCAGCGCCACAGCGATAGGCCTGCAATTCGCTGCTATCGGGTTCATCTGGGAAACGGGCTACCACTGCAATGGCAGTGGCACCAGCCGCTTTTAGCTTTTCTCCCGCCTGCAACAAGCGATCTGGATGCTTCAGGCTGCCCCAACTGCTGCCACTGGAACCCTGGGAAAGGCTCACCCCAAGCGGGCCATCGCTGATCAAAACCGGACCAATATCCAAGCCAAGGGTGGCGCGGGCCGCGTCTAGCACCTGTTGATGGCGCAACAATAAATTTGCTTCGATGGCAGCATCAAACAACACACCGATGCGCTGCCGTCTGCAGGGGCTTAAGCGCCAATCACCTCGAGCAAAACCATCAAGGGCCCAACCCTCCACGTAATGAATGCGTTGATCGCTCCAATAAAGCGAAGCGCCATTCAAAACATTGGGATGGCTGATCAAACACCCACTGGCTGCAGCTAATAAACGGGCCGCCGGCAGGGCATCCCCAGCAAATCCACCCTGCTCACAGGCGATACCGGTGGGAATTATCAACAAAGTTGGTAGGGGATTCATCAAACCAGCAAAACCGCCTCCAGCTGCAGCCATTGCAAATCAGCTCGTAATTCAGCTGCGGTAATCGCCCAGCGCAGGGGTTCCCCATGGGCACTGAGCGCATGCCTACACGCACCGGCTGGATCATTTAGCCATTGCTGCCGCGGCAATTCAAAGTCAACTTGGATCGCCATCAATTTGAGCTCAACTAATTTATTAGATTCATTATTGAATTGATTCACTTTTGATACTTACCAAACTGAGCTTCATATAGAGCATCTTCTTGGCATGCCAATAACTGCAAATCACTGCGGGGGTAGGCCACACACATCAAAGCAAAACCCTGATTTCGCAGTTCCTGTTTCACACCCATTGCATCGGGTTGATCAACGCTGCCTGCTTCTATGCGAGCTGCGCAGGTGGTGCATACCCCCGAACAGCAGGAGCTTGGCAAGGCTAAATCAGCCGCCTCTGCCGCCGAAAGCAGGGTTTGATCAGCGGCGCAATTAAAATTGTGCAACTGATCATTGATGCGGATAGATACCGCGAATACCTGGGCCATAGCTCGCCTTAGGGCATCAGATTGCCATCTTGCCGCAGGGGGTCCCACAGGCTTGGGTGAGGGGGCAGATATTCAGCGCTGGTGGGCCCGGGCGGTGCGGTTAGAACAAGGTCGAAACTAATTGAGAAACGAGTGTTATCACTGCAATTCTCAAGTACTGCATGGTCTAGGCGGGCGGGGAACAGAAGCAATAATCCAGCTTTGGCGGCAACATCATGGTGGGAAATACTACGGGCTGCAGATGCTTCAAGGGGGCCTTGGCCACCAACTGCCATGCCAGGAATCAATTCATTAAGGGGATTTGGATTAAATAAACGCAGGGCTCCACAATTACCGCTGCCATTACCGCTTAAGTAATAAATAGCACTCAAATGGGCATTGGGATGGTGATGGCGGCCAATCAATTGACCAGGCTCACTAATCACAGGCCAACTGCGTTGAATATGCACACAAACGCTGCCAGGCTTAAATCCCAAGCCAAGCAAATAAACAGCCACTTGCCTATCAAGTTGCTCAACCAACCAAGCTGCATCCTGGCAGCGATGTATTTGATGGTGGCCATTTAAATCACCAGTCCATGCACAACCCGGCTCTGAGTTGCCTTCGGCGCTGCCCCGCATAACAAGAAATTGCTGCAGTAAACAGGCAGTGTTTATGGGATCAGGCTTAAGTTGAACAGCGGCTAACGCCACTGAAAACAAGTTATTTATCAGCGGTAATTGCTGTTCACCCACCTCAAGCCATTGCCGCTGCTCCGCCCACAACTTCAAGAATTTCCTGGGTAATTGCTGCCTGGCGCGCCTTGTTGTAGTCGAGGGTTAGAGACTTTGCTAAAGCCTTGGCATTATCACTTGCATTATTCATGGCAGTCATCCGGCTGGCCAATTCACTAGCAGAGGCTTCCTGCAAAGAGCGCAAGATTTGATTCTGCAAATACAATGGCAATAGTGAATCAAGCAACTCGCTGGGGCTTTGCTCAAAAACAATATCGGATTGTAATTTAGGTTGAGTATTAGCTGATGATGAGCGCTCTACCGAAAAAGAACCTTCCTTGGATGTTAGCCGGAAGATTTCATCATCAGGCTTTGCAATTCCCTGGGGGTCGAGGGGAAGAAGTGTTTGATAAACAGGGTTAGTGCTCACCAAATTAATGAACTTGGTGAAAATTAGCTCCACGCGATCGGTGCCACCGCCTAGGAATTCAGCAAGTAAAACCTGGGCAATTTCATTTGCCTCAGCTGCATTTGGAACCTGGTTTAGGCCAATGAAACTATTCACAATTGGATATTTTCGGTTGCGAAAATAAACATCAACCTTGCGGCCAATAGTAATTAGTGAAAGCTCATGACCGGCCGCCTTCAATTCGGCAAAACGTTGTTCGGTGCGTTTGATTATGTTTGCGTTGTAGCCACCGCACAAACCGCGGTCGCCTGTGATTGCCACCAATGTGATATGGCGAGGTTCACGGGTTTGCAATAAAGGGGTATCAGCCACCTCGAAACCCATGCGGGCTTGCAAACTTTCTAAAACCCGAGCCAAGCGATCAGCAAAGGGTCTAGTGCGCAATACCTGTTCTTGAGCCCTGCGCACTTTCGCCGCAGCCACTAAGCGCATTGCTTCTGTGATCTTGCGGGTGTTTTTAACCGAACTGATGCGGTCGCGTATCTCTTTAAGGTTGGCCATGTTTTAATCCTCAGGCTGCAACCATAAGGCCAGCCACAACTTCCTTGATCGCTGTTTTGAGCGTTGCTTCAGAGGCATCACTCAGTACTTTTTCAGTTTGCACTGCATTGATGTATTCAGGCTGGCTGCTCTTGAGATACTCGCGAAGTTCACGCACAAATTCAGCAACCTTTTCAACGGGCAGTTCATCCAGGTAACCCTTGGTGCCCGCATACACAATTGCCACCTGCTCAGCAAGAATCAGGGGGCTGAACTGGGGCTGTTTTAGCAATTCCCGCAGGCGCTTACCCCTGCCAAGTTGGGCTTGGGTAGCTGCATCCAAGTCGGAGGCAAACTGGGAGAAGGCCGCCAATTCATCGAATTGGGCGAGCTCTAATTTCAAGGTGCCGGCAATTTTCTTGATCGCCTTGGTTTGAGCTGCACCACCCACCCGGCTCACCGAGATACCAACGTTGATGGCTGGTCGCAAACCAGAGTTGAAAAGGTCTGAACTCAGGAACACCTGGCCATCGGTGATTGAAATCACGTTTGTTGGGATGTATGCAGACACATCGCCCGCCTGGGTTTCAATGATGGGAAGGGCGGTCATGCTGCCCTTGCCCATTGCATCAGACAACTTGGCAGCGCGCTCAAGCAAACGGCTGTGGCAATAGAAAACATCTCCTGGGTATGCTTCCCTGCCTGGGGGACGACGCAGCAATAGCGACATTTGGCGATAGGCCTGGGCCTGTTTTGTTAGGTCGTCGTAGATAACCAAGGTTGCTTTGCCCTGATACATGAAGTGCTCAGCAATGGCAGCTCCTGTGTAAGGGGCTAGATATTGCAGTGAAGCGGGTTCAGAAGCATTAGCCGCAACAATCACGGTGTAATCAAGGGCTCCCTTTTCGCGGAGTACATCCACAAGGTTTGCAACGGAGGCAGCCTTTTGACCAATTGCAACATAAACACAAACCACATCTTCACCCTTTTGGTTGATGATGGTGTCGATGGCGATAGCGCTCTTACCGGTTTGGCGGTCGCCGATTATCAATTCTCGTTGGCCCCTGCCGATGGGGATCATTGCATCGATGGCGGTGATCCCGGTTTGCATCGGTTCATGCACCGATTTGCGTTGAATAATTCCAGGGGCCATGGATTCAATCAAACGAGAGTCGCTAGTTGCTATCTCGCCCTTGCCATCCAGGGGTAAACCAAGGGGGTTAACAACCCTGCCCAACATCGCTTGGCCAACGGGCACTGAAGCGATTTTTCCCGTGGCCTTAACTGTGCCGCCCTCTTGGATACCAACCCCTTCCCCCATCAACACAACGCCAACGTTGTCGTCTTCCAAGTTGAGGGCCAAGCCTTCGGTGCCATCTTCAAAAACCACCAACTCACCGGCCATCACCTGTTCAAGGCCGTAGATGCGAGCGATGCCATCGCCAACTTGCAGCACGGTGCCAACATTGCTCACCGAAATAGATTTGTCGTAGTCCTCAATTTGCTGTTTGAGGATGGCGCTGATCTCGTCGGGACGGATGGAAACCATGGCAGGAAAGCGGTGTTAGGGGAGGAGAGGGAACGGGTAATTGAAAATCAGGCGGCCCGTGCCAGGGACAGGCCAAGACGCTTCACCTGACCAAGCAGGCTGGCATCTACTACCTGGGAGCCAAGTTGCACAACAAAACCACCAATCAAGGTGGGATCCACACTCAACTCAATATCCACTGAGTTGGTGCCGGCCATGGCCTTTACCTTCTCGGTGAGCTTGAGCTGCTGCTCTTTAGAAAGGGCAGTGGCGGAGATCACCTTGGCAAGGGTGATGCCCCGCAGCTCCCTGTAGAGCTCGAGAAAACGATTAAGCACGGCATCAAGAATGCCGATGCGCTGTCTATCAACCAACACTTTGAGCAGATTCAGCATGGAAGAGCTGATGCTGGCTCCAAACATTGCCACAAGGGCACTTTTTTTAGCATCCAGGGCCAACACGGGTGAGCGCATTGCCCCTTGCAGATCAGCGGAGCTGTGCCAAGCATCAAGCAATGCCTTTGCTTCAACAGCCAATGCGTCGGCAGCTCCGGCACCTTCACCCACTTGAAGCAGGGCGTCGGCATAGGGGGTAGCTAGGGAATTAAGTAGTGGCATGGTTCTATCCGAGTGCCTCGATGGAACGATCTATCAATTGAGCCCGCTTGGCGGCGGTGAGTTTTGCAGGTAGGGCCTCAATGGCCTTTTCCATGGCAGACCTGGCGGTTTCAAGCCTCAGAGCTTCCACAACCCTTGCAGCTTCAGCGCTCAAATTAGAAACTGCATCCTGTTTGATGCGGGCCATTTCCTCAATCGTGCGCCTTTCACTTTCTTCCCTAATGGCCATGGCCCTTTGCTTGCCATCGCTAATGATTTTTATTGCGGTGGCTTGGGCTTGAGAAAGTTCTAAACGACCTTCTTCAAGGGCTTTAGAAGCAATGATTAGGCGCTCTTCTGCATCCTTTAGATCGGCCAGGATCGATTCACGCCGGCGTTCCAGGATTCCTCCCAAAAAGCCCTTGAGAAACCACACCAAAACCGCAATCACAATGATCAGGTTGATGATGTTGGTATCAAAAATATCTGTGTTTAAGCCAAACCCTTCGGTGGCAAGCAACAGTAGGGAAGTAGTTGTCATCAGGCTGCAAGCAAGCGGTCAACTATCAACGACCCAAGCTTGATGGCTTGGGTATCGATGCCGGCAAAAGCCTCTGCTTTTTGGGCTTCGATTTGCACTCGCGATTTTTCCCGAGTGGCATTGGCATCTGCTTGGGCTAGGGCTAAGGCATCGCGAAAGAGGCGATCCACCTCCACTTCAGCCTCTTGAACCAAGGCTTGGGATTGCTTTCTGGCATCAACCAACTGGGCTTTTAATTCCAGTTCTAGGCGTTCTGCTTGAACAAGTTTTTCCTTTGCCTCAGCGCGGCTAGAGCTGATGTAGCCCTCCCGCTCTTCCACCGCCTTACCAACGGGTCGGAAAAACAGGGCGTTGAGAATAAAAGTGAGCAGCACCACTTGCACTGCCATCAAAGGCAGGGTGGCATCTAAATCAAACAGACCGCCCTTGGGGGCAGCTGCTTCGGCCAGCATTAGCCAGCTATGCATGGAACCGGAGGCGCTGGGACAGGGGAATGGTGCTTAGGGGGCGTTCAAACGCCCCCTGGGGCCAATGATCAGCCGGCGAATGGGTTCGCAAACAGAAGCACTAGCGAAACCACCAAGCCGTAGATGGTTAGAGCTTCCATGAAGGCCAAGGAAAGCAGCAGGGTGCCGCGGATTTTGCCTTCGGCTTCGGGCTGGCGGGCAATGCCCTCAACAGCACCACCGGCAGCGGTGCCCTGGCCAATACCAGGACCGATGGCACCAAGGCCGACAGCGAGACCAGCGGCCAATACGGACGCAGCGGAGGTGATGGAATCCATGGTGGAACAGATGGGGTGGTGCGCTAGAAGCGCGGGACTAACTGGGAAGCGATCCCTGCGACTGGGACGTTGGCCGGAGAGCTAACGGGTGCGGAAAAAACCGAACCTGCGCGCAGGAGGTCTAGCAGATCGTGGGTACGATCCTTAGTGATGCTCTTCGTGCACGGCTTCACCGATGTAATAAGCGGCGAGGGTGGCGAAGATCAAAGCTTGGATGGCACTGGTAAACAAACCTAGAAACATTGCTGGTAGGGGTACCACCAATGGCACAAGGAAAGCGAGAACAGCTACTACCAATTCGTCAGCAAGAATGTTGCCAAATAAACGGAAAGATAGTGATAAAGGTTTAGTGAAATCCTCAACAATCTTGAACGGAAGCATGATTGGAGTTGGTTCCACGTAGTACTCGAAGTAACGCAAACCCTTCCTGCTTAAACCAGCGTAGAAATATGCAAGGGAAACCAACAAAGCCAAGGCGATGGTGGTGTTGATATCGGCGGTTGGAGCACCCAATTCTCCACTGGGGAGATGAACGAGTTTCCAGGGGATTAAAGCCCCTCCCCAATTGCTTACAAAAATGAATAGGAACAGGGTGCCAATGAAAGGCAGCCAATCCCGGTAAGCCTTTTCGCCGATTTGATCTCTAGCCAAATCACGCAAGTAATCCCAGAGAAATTCCAGGAGGTTCTGCACACCGCGGGGGTCGCGCTCCATCTTGCGGGTACCCGCTACCACGAGGGCAAGCAGGGCACCAATAACAATCCAGGAACTGAGAAAAACCTGACCATGCAGGTTTAGTTGACCAACTTTCCAATAAAGGTGTTGACCAACCTCGAGTTCGGCAAGGGGGAGGTTAAAAGGCACCGGAACCTAGGCGTTTGAGGAGGGTGAAGGTGAGTTGGCAGCTGGCTTAACGATCCAGAGATCAAGGGCCGTACTGATAATCACCGCCGGCTTGTAGATCAGAAAACCGATCAGGGCCGGAAGGAGCTGCAAAAGGGGCCAGCGGGTGGAGAGCAGCACCAAAGTTACGGGTACGAGCAGCTGGACTTTGCCCACCTGCTTATTGGTTCCACCCAGCTTCTGCACCGATCGTGAGAGCAAAAACAGGTAAACCAAACCACCCATAGACCCGATGGCCACACTCAAGGCTGTGGGACCGTTGAATCGCCATCCAGCCACCAACACCGCTAGGGCAGAAAGCCCCAAAGTGAACAGCAGCAGGCGCTTTTGCAGGCTGCGATATTCAGCCATTGGATCAATTACTGGGCCGGTGACAAGCACTTCGCCAGGGGATGAAACAACGGGTGAGCTCGTAACCAAATCCTGCTCCAAAGGGGCAGGCAGAAGGGGCGATTCATCCCTACCGGAAAGCTGATAAAGAATCGAGTCCCGCAGAGATCCTCCCTCGGCCGAGGCAGATGGAGAGGATGCCGTTGACGACACGATCGTTACAGCGTCCAAGGCCCGCGGAATCTACCATGTGCCCTTAGTTTTCCAAGCCGAGCAAAAGCACTCCAGATCCCCATAGTTGGCGGGCAATTTCAGATATTTGGCTCGCCTCCCAGCCCAAATTGAGATTGGAAAGCCTTGTTGGCATTGCTGAGCTGGCTGCTAAACACTCCATAAAAGTGAGCTGCAACGGGCTCAAATTCAGGGGACGCAGCTCCTGATCCAAAAGAGTTGCTCCAGGCCAACCCCAAAGACAAGGGTTCCGCTCCAGGGTGGCTTGCCAAAGGAGTTCGTTGTTGTTCCAGGTTTGCCTTGGCAGCTGTTTGTTAGAGAGAAAAAACTCAAAATGGCTGATATCAGGATCGAGGGCTTCCATCAACAGCCATTGCTGCTCCTGGGGCAAGGCCTTGGCCCGCTCCAGCAATTCGCCCTCAAGTAGGCGCTTGGGATCCCATTGATCGGGATTACTGAAACCAAGGAAGGTGAGCTCAGCCCCCTCCACAAATCGCCAAAGCCCCTGCAGGTTGTAGCTGGTTTCTTGGGGGTGGAGGTACATGTCAGCAAAATTTGCATCTGCGCTTGTGTCGATCAACCAACGCTGTTCGTGCCTTTGTTTAAGCCTGTTCTCAGCCGGCAAGTTCTGGAACAATTGCCTTCCCAAGCGCAAACCATCCCCATCGCTTTTTACCCCCAATAGGGCTAGCGAACGCTGAATTCGATGGATTTCCCAGCGGCCCCCATCTGCATACAAAAAAAGATGCAGCAATCCCCCTGGTGCCAGAAGGGGCGCTAGGGCCTTCAGTCCATTGAGGGGATTTTCGAGGTGATGCAGCACCCCAACACTGTTGATGTGTTCAAAGGGTCCCTCCCCCGCCAGATCCAGCAAACTGCGCTGTTCAAAGCGCACCTGAGCCAGGCCACCGGAACGACGCAATCTTTCACGGGCCACCTCAAGGGCACCACCGCTGATGTCAACGGCAAGGATTTCTGCCCCTGGATTGAGATGGGCGAGGTAGTCGGTGCTAACGCCCGTACCGCAGCCCGCATCAAGAATGCGCAGGGATTTACCAGCTGCTGGGGTTGTGCCGGTGCAATGGTTATGGGCAGCCCGATGGCACCAACGCCAGTTGTAGCCAGGGGGTGGACCGTCCTGGAGTGGATCACCTGGGTAGGGGAAGCGGTCGTAGAAAGCACCCACCACAGGGGTGGCCCCATCGGTAGCTGGGGGAACGGGTATGGCCATCAAATCCACGGATCAGCGGAAGATCTGAGCCTCTCATTCACCGGGCTGGGCTGCAAACATTTGTTCATCTGAATGCCATTGGCTCCGGCCGCAGCCGTAATCTGCACAACAGAGGAGCTCATTCATGTCTGTAACCGCCAGCAGCGGCAGCCCCAGGGTTAGCCCCCAGCTTTACGACACCCTCCCACTCGCCAATGTTCGTCAAGCGGAACAGCAGGACCGCTTTCCGGATAAGAGCGAGCTAGATAGCCTCATAACCTTTTTTCAGAGCGGCCAAAACCGGGTTGAAGCCGCTCGCCGCCTGAGCGCCAATGCCAACGCGATCGTTGCCAAGGCGGCCAATCGCATTTTTGTGGGAGGCACCCCCCTTTCCTATTTAGATAAACCATTGGTTCCCGATGCAGTTGGCGCTGCTGGTGAGATAGCCCTTGCAGCAGACCAAGCTGCTTTTGCAAGTTCGGTTCAAACCTTTGCCCAAGGCAGTGGCGGCAGCGGGCTGCTGGGGCGGATTCGGGAGGGTTTCCAAGCAGCAGCTGATGTGCAGGTGGTTATTCCATCTGGATTTACGCCAATCAATGTTTCGCGCTATGGCAACTCCAGGATGCGCAAGTCATTGCGGGATCTGGGTTGGTTTCTGCGCTATGTGGGCTACGCCCTGGTGGCCGGCGATCCCAGCATTCTTGCGGTGAACGCAAGGGGGCTTAGGGATCTGCTTGAGAAGGGCTGCTCCCTGCCAGCCACAAACCTGGCACTCCAGGAGATGCGGGCGGCCTCAGCTGATTTGTTTGTTGATAACCCAACGGCTCGGGAGCTGGTTATCGCTTGCTTCAATGTGCTCATTGATGAGTTGGCGGTTTCCACCCCTTCCAACCGTCAAAGGCTTGGTAGCCCTCAGCAGCAGGGATTACAGCTTCCTGCTATCTATGCGCTGGCGGCGGAAGGGGCCCAGCGCTTTGTGATGCGTCCAGGTTTATCCGGTAGCGAAAAAGCAGAAATTATCCGCGCAGCCCAACGCCAGGTATTTGAAAGGGACATCGCTAAGGCCTATTCGCAAGAACCCTGTTCTGTGGAAGCAAGCCAAGTGCGACAGGGGCAAATTTCCATGCGGGAATTCATCCGTGCCCTTGGCAAAAGCAAGGAATATCGCACCCAATTCTTCGGCCGCTTTTCAAATAGCCGCGCCGTTGAACTGGCATTTCGCCATTTCCTTGGCAGGGGCCCTAGCTCCCTTGAAGAATTCCGCAAATACTTCGCAATCGTTAGCGCCCAAGGACTTGGAGGCTTGGTTGATTCCCTGATCAACAGCATGGAATACGCCAGGGTGTTTGGCGAAGAAACCGTTCCTTACTTGCGTGACCTTGGGGAAGAGGCCCAAGAGAGTGCTGGCTGGGGCTCAAATCGCAAACTTTTCCAGTTCAGCGCACCCTTTGAGGGGGCACCCCAATACGTAACTCTTTATGCCGCCTACCGCCAACCCTTAGCTGATCAACATGTATATGGTGGCGGCAATGATCCAATTGGCCTGCAATACGGGGCAATCTTCCCTTCCTCCACCGCTTCAGTAGCCACTAGGCCTGCCCCCCATGGCTACCGCACCAGGCGGCTTTTGGTGGGTAATGGCATGGAAAGCCCAGGCCAAATGGATAGCCCTACATTTAGATCATCCCAACCGCGGCGGGTGGGCCCCAAAGTGGTGCGGTTGAAACAAATCGCCACCGGTGGCAGCTCAAAACCAAAGCGTGGTGGTTTAGCCAGTATCCGCAACACAGAATCAAGCACCCAAGCAGTTATCAATGCTGTTTATGTGCAGATCCTTGGCAATAGCGGCTACGCCGGTGATCGAATCAGCACAGAAGAAAATAAACTTGAGAATGGCGACATTAACCTGCGGGAATTCATCCGAATGGTGGCGCGCTCCAAGGCTTTCCGCCGCCGTTATTGGAGCGGTTTATATATCACTAAAGCCATTGAAGTGATGCACCGGCGCTTACTGGGGCGCCCCAGCTTTGGCCGTTGGGAAATCAACAGCTATTTCGACATCGCAGCCCGCAAAGGCTTCTATGGCGTTGTAGATGCATTAATAAATAGCAAGGAATATGTTGAGGCCTTCGGGGAAGACACAGTTCCCTACGAGCGCTTCATCACCGCCAATGATCTAAACGGCCGCAGGGTACCGGCCCTGCGTATGCCTTTAGATTTTGCTGCGATTAAGGAACCGCAAAAAAGCTTCAGCCAGCAAAAACGTCCGGATATTAATTCAAGCTCGTTAATGAATACCCCGGGTAGCATTACCCCCCGTAATTTCCCTGGCCAATCAAATGCAAGTGCGGGGCTCTGGCGGGCTGACGTTGGCGGGCAAATTGTTGAAGCTCAACCCCGCTGGATCCAAAGTCAAAACAACAGCATTAGGCAACTGCCAAGCCCAAGTCGTGGCTGGAGTGCACCCCGTTGGCAAAGAGATAACAGCCAATCCGGCAAAGGGGTACAAACCAAGGGGCTTAAGCAAGCCTTGCTTTTGCAATCTGAAAATGCAGCTTCCAAAGTATTTAGCCTCAGCAAGGGGGCCAGTGTCGCTGAAAAAGAGGAGTTGATCTGCGCCGTTTATCGCCAGCTTTTAAATCGAATTCCCTTCGCTTCAGAACGCTTAATTGAAGCCGAATCAAAATTTTGCAACGGCCAAATCGACGTTGCCAAATTTGTAGCCCAAGTGGCAGCTAATGATTTATTTCAACAAAGGCTCTGGTTGATGACACCAATGGCAGCCGCAAATGCAGCCCACATTGCCCTAATTGGTAGAGCTCCAGAGGCAGCTGAGGCAACTGCTTTTCTTAGCGGCCGGGCCCAAATGGGGCAGGTAAAAGCAATTGAGGCAGTGCTCAATTCACCTAGCTATAAAACAAGTTTTGGTGCAAATACCGTTCCCTACCTCAAGGGCCTCGGCAGCCAGCCAGGAATGGCCCTGAGCAGCCTTGTGCGCACAGCAACCCTCTACGGCGGCAACGGGGGGCTAACCCCTGCAATTAAGCCAAACTAAATTAATATTAATACCCCCAACTAGATCGGCTTATTTGTTTTCAATAATAATAAGGAGATAGTATCAATAACTCCCTTGAAAGCTCTTGCGAGCGAAGGGATCTGCTTGGCTATTTAGGAAGCTGGGGCCGTGAAGAACTGTTACCGCAATCCGGGAAATCTTCAGTAACTGCCGCAGAATGCATTGGTGATCAGGCACACTGATCCAGCAACCGGCTAAGGCTGGAAGCACCCAAACCCACAGGATCCCGGCCTCCGCTTTGGTGGCCGCTTGCTTCGAGGCAGAACTGCATGAGCATCGTCTCCAACTCGATTATCAACGCGGACGCTGAGGCCCGCTATCTCAGCCCTGGCGAACTCGACCAGATCAAGGCTTTCGTGACCGGCGGCCAACGCCGTCTTCGCGTCGCCCAGGTCTTGGCCGAAGGTCGCGAGCGGATTGTGAAGCAGGCCGGCGGCGCGTTGTTCCAACGTCGTCCAGACGTCATTTCCCCAGGCGGAAACGCCTATGGCGAGGAGATGACTGCTACCTGTCTGCGCGACATGGACTACTACCTTCGCCTTGTCACCTATGGAGTGGTGGCAGGTGATGTCACACCGATTGAAGAAATCGGGGTGATTGGCGCCAAAGAAATGTATAAAGCCCTTGGCACTCCCCTTGAGGCCATGGCCCTTGCCGTGCGCGAGATGAAGAGTGCCGCCATGGGTCTACTCAGCGGAGCTGATGCCGAAGAAGCTGGCTCTTACTTCGACTACGTAATCGGCGCCCTCTCCTGAGGCCCGAACGCTTTCACCACTTCACCCTCAGGGATCCATGCAAGACGCGATCACTAACGTCATCAACCAATCCGATGTTCAGGGCCTTTACCTGGACACCAACGCCATGGGGCGCCTTGAGCAGTACTTCAGCAGTGGTGAACTGCGGGTGCGTGCTGCCACCACCATCAGCGCCAATTCCGCCGCCATCATCCGTGATGCGGTAGCAAAGGCCCTGCTTTATTCAGACATCACCCGTCCCGGCGGGAACATGTATACCACCCGTCGCTATGCAGCTTGCATCCGCGACATGGATTACTACCTCCGCTATGCCACCTACGCCATGTTGGCTGGCGATACATCAATCCTTGATGAGCGGGTTCTGAATGGCCTCAAGGAAACCTATAACTCCCTAGGTGTTCCCATTGGCGCAACGGTTCAGGCGATCCAAGCCATGAAGGAAGCCACAGCATCCTTAGTGGGCTCAGATGCTGGCCGTGAAATGGCCGTTTATCTCGATTACATCTGCTCCGGCCTCGGCAACTGAGCAGGAGCTCCCCCTCACCTAGGAGCCCCATGCGCCTCTTCAAAATCACCGCCTGCATACCCTCTCCCGAAAAGGTGAGAACCCAAAGGGAACTGCAAAACACCTACTTCACCAAGTGGGTGCCCTACGAAAGCTGGTTTGCTGAGCAGCAGCGAATCATGAAACAGGGTGGAAAAATACTCAAAGTTGAATTGGTTGCCGGTAAGCGGCAAACCAATGTGGGCAACTGAAAGCTGCTACAACCCCTAAAAAGCCCGTTTCAGCCGGGCTTTTTTTTGTCCCTAATTAATGGCTAAAAAGCCACAGCGGCGCCTGAATGAATTATCAAGCATTTAACAGGCATGGCCAGGGTTAGCAGCCATTCATCTGCGGGGTTATTGCCTTTACAACTCAATCTTTGGCCAGCTGAAACGCGTTTGTTATTTGGCCTCATAGTGGCCTGGAGCGCTTTTGGCTTAATTGTGCTGGCATCTGCCAGTTGGTGGATTTCTGCCCGAGAGATGGGCGATGCCCTTTACACGATTAAGCGTCAATTGATTTGGTTGGTGGCTAGTTGGGGCTTGTTTTTTGTGATCATCCGTTCGCCCCTAAGGCGTTGGTTGCGTTTAGCGGCCCCTGCTCTGCTGGTGGGAGGGGCCATGATCGCCCTCACTTTGGTAATGGGAACAACAGTTAATGGTGCTAGCCGCTGGTTGGTAATCGGCCCGATTCAGTTGCAACCCACTGAACTGATCAAACCATTTGTGGTGCTGCAAGGGGCCACTTTATTTGCCCATTGGCGCCGTTTAGGGGTGGAACAGCGGTTGCTTTGGCTTGCCGTATTTGGCGGTTTAATTCTGCTAATTCTCAAACAACCAAATCTCAGCACCGCTTCCCTCACAGGTCTTTTGCTTTGGTTAATCGCCTTGGCATCGGGTTTACCTTTGCCTTGGCTGGTGGGCAGCGCCGGTTTAGGCGGGGTGGTTGGCACCATAAGCATCATGGCCAATGAATACCAACGCATCCGGGTTACATCTTTTCTTGATCCCTGGAAAGATCCCCAGGGCAATGGTTACCAGCTAGTTCAAAGCCTTTTGGCGATTGGCTCCGGTGGCGTAACAGGCACTGGCTATGGCCTTAGCACCCAGAAGCTTATGTATTTGCCGATTCAAACTACAGATTTCATCTTTGCTGTATATGCGGAGGAATTTGGTTTTGTTGGTTCTTTAGTGCTGTTGTTATTTCTTGCAATATTTGCAGTGGTGGGTTTGCAAGTTGCCATGCGGGCTAGAAGCAACCAAACCCGTTTGGTTGCAATTGGCTGCACCGCCTTATTGGTGGGGCAGTCGCTTATGAACATCGCCGTAGCGAGTGGAGCAATGCCCACCACTGGCTTACCGCTTCCCTTGGTTAGCTACGGCGGCAACTCTCTACTAGCAAGCCTTGCAACGGCAGGTTTATTGATCCGTTGTTCGCTGGAATCAAGCGAACAACATGCCTGATGGCCCAATGGATAGGCTGAAGGGGTGGATTTATCCCTCGCCATTTCTGATCTAGCTCGCGCCAGCGAGCAGCTGTTGAAAGGTGGCTTGCAAAATCCAGGACCTGGAACTTTTGCTTTGGTTTTTGGCGCTGGCCTACTCACCAGCCTTGGCCCCTGCAGTTTGTCTTTATTGCCTGTGAGCCTTGCCTACTTGGCTGGATTTGGCACAGAAGATTCAGAAGCAGCGCCTCGCAGCCCCTGGCAACGCAGTTTTGGCTTTTGCTTTGGGGTGGTGGCAGCCTTGGTTTTGCTTGGCACTGCGAGCGCCCTCCTGGGCAGTCTTTATGGCCAAACACCAGAGGGCATATCTGTTTTGGTGGCCCTGCTGTCTGTGTTAATGGGACTCAATCTGCTCGGCTTAGTGCCCTTGCGCCTACCAGCGGGCCCTGATCCGGAACGCTGGCGCAAACGGGTTCCCCCATTACTTGCGCCCCTAGCAGCGGGCCTTGCCTTTGGCTTAGCAGCCTCACCATGCACTACCCCTGTGCTGGCTGTTTTACTCGCCTGGATTGCAGAAACTGGCAGGCCCCTGCTGGGTATGGCTTTACTAGCTTGTTTCGGCAGCGGCCAGGTTTTGCCCCTGCTCCTAGCGGGTACCCTTGCTGCCTCGCTACCAAAACTATTGGCCCTGCGCTCGATTAGCAGATGGGTTCCGCCCATTAGTGGCGCAGTGCTAGTGGCCTTAGGGGGATTGAGCCTGCTGGCACGCCTTTAATGAAATCAGGAATGCTTGAACTTCTTAAAAAATGGGCCAACAAGTTGGCGGCAGGGCTTTCAGATCTGCGGGTGGCAATTATTTTGCTGTTGGTGATAGCTAGCAGCAGCGGCCTTGGCACCGCCATACCCCAGGGGGAGCCAAACAGTTTTTATCTAGAGCGCTACAACCCCAACCCTTGGCTTGGTTTTTTGGGTGGTGAGCAACTGCTCAATTTGGAATTGGACCATCTCTACACCAGTAATTGGTTTTTGTTTTTGCTTGCCTGGCTTGCAGTTGCTCTGCTGCTTTGCAGTTTGCGGCGCCAATGGCCGGCCCTAAAAGCTGGTTTGCGCTGGCTTGATTACAGCCAACCGCGACAACTAAGTAAATTGGCCGTTGCAACAAGTATAAACAATTCAAATGGCGATCAAGCCCTGCTTGATCTAGCTACCCACCTAAGGCAAAAGGGTTGGGCTGTTAAACCGGGTCACCAGCGTTTAGCTGCCCGTCGCGGTCTTGTGGGTCGGGTGGGGCCACTGCTGGTGCATGCCGGTTTGATCGTGTTCATGGTGGGGGCCGTGGTGGGGGCCTTCGGCGGCCAAAGGTTGGAGCGCTACCTGGCGCCGGGCCGTTCTTTGGAGCTGCTCAACCGCCAGGGTGAAACCCAATTGGAATTATCGCTGAGCAAATTTGCCATCGATCGCGACCCCGCCGGACGGCCTGAACAGTTCAGCTCCAGCATTGAATTAAATGATAGCGATGCAAATAAACCCCTAGCTACAAAAGTAAGCGTTAATCATCCAATCAGGCATCGGGGTATCACTATTTACCAAGCCGATTGGTCGTTAGCTGCAATCACATTGCAACTGGGCAACAGCCCTTTACTGCAATTGCCATTGCAAACCTTCCCAGAACTGGGCGAACAGGTTTGGGGGATAGTTCTACCAACAAAACCCGATGGAACCAATCCTGTTTTAATCGCGCTTCAAACAGAGATCGGCCCTGCCCAAGTTTTTGCTGCTGGCAGTGAATTATTGGGCTTATTGCCGGTGGGAGGTGAAGCAGTTGAAATCTATGGCATACCAATTCGCCTGGTGGATGTGTTACCCGCAAGTGGCTTGCTAATTAAACGCGACCCGGGTGTACCTCTGGTTTATACCGGTTTTGCAATTCTGTTACTCGGAGGTGGGCTCAGCCTTATTGCCACACGCCAGATTTGGGCCATCACAGAGGGGGATACGCTACATATTGGTGGCTTATGCAATCGCAATCTAACTGCTTTTGCCGATGAACTACCAATAATTGCTAATGCTGCTCTACACCATGGTGCACCGTAATTACGGTATGTACGTTGCCCCTTGGGTTGAAATCAGCCACTAATTCCATCCAGATTGGTGCAGCAGCTGCCACAAAATCATCCAGGATGCGATTCACAACCTCCTCATGGGAAATGGTGCAATCGCGCCAACTATTAACATAAAGCTTAAGTGCCTTCAACTCGAGAACCCTTGGGCCAGGTTGATAGTTAAGTTGCAGTTTTGCAAAGTCTGGATAGCCAGAGAATGGGCATTTACAAGTGAATTCCGGCAATGAAATTGCGATGTTATATGGCCTTTGCTGTTGGGGGTTTTCAAAACAGATCAGTTCAGCGGCGGCGATATTGCGTTCGCCATAGGCAGGGCTCTGGGTGCTTGAAACAGTCACGAATTAAAAGTGGATGAGGGGAAAATGAATTAACCGTAACTATCGCTACGCAAAAATGGGCCGGCGGTTCCTGAAATGGATCTGCAGCCATAATTCTGGCAAAGCACTCCCCATGGCATAGCCACCAAAACAATGAAAAAAATAGAAGCAGTGATCCGCCCCTTCAAACTCGACGACGTGAAGATGGCCCTGGTGAATGCAGGCATCATTGGCATGACCGTTACGGAAGTGCGTGGTTTTGGCCGCCAGAAAGGCCAGGTAGAGCGCTACCGCGGCTCAGAATTCACCGTTGAATTTCTGCAGAAACTAAAACTGGAAATCGTTGTAGACGATGGCCAGGTGGATACGGTTGTGAGCGCTGTGCAGGAAGCAGCCCGCACAGGTGAGATCGGTGATGGCAAGATTTTTGTAACGCCAGTGGAGTCGGTTATTCGCATCCGCACTGGCGACCGCGACACCAGCGCCATCTAGCTCAAGGCCCATTGGCCCTATCCACCACCTGGGCCACAAAATCCGACCATTCATCTGGCTCAAAGTGGGGTTTTGGCCCCAACCAAAGCAGATATTCATGGTTACCAGCGGGGCCGGTGATGGGGGATGCAATCAAGCCCTGGGGCAGCCAGCCAAGGGCAGCTGCCGCCACGGCCACAGCCAACACGGCATCTCCTTGCGCCTTGAGATCACGCACCACCCCGCCTTTTCCCACCCTCTGGCGCCCCACTTCAAATTGGGGTTTCACCAGCAAAATCGCTTCTGCAGCAGCGGCGCCCGCCAGCAATGCCTGCAAAGCTGGCAGCACTAAGACGAGGGAAATAAAGGAAAGATCCGCCACCGCAAGGGTGGGCAATGGATCATCAGGTGTGTAGAGATCTTCGGCTCTTAGATGCCTCACATTGGTGCGTTCCTTAAGCACAATTCGAGGGTTGGTGCGCAAGCTCCAGGCAATTTGTCCGTAGCCAACGTCGATGCCATAAATTCGCGCCGCACCGTGTTGAAGCAAACAATCGCTAAAACCACCTGTTGAAATTCCGGCATCAAGGCAACAGCGGCCATCCACTTGAATTGGTAACTGGTTTAGGGCTGCCTCTAACTTTTCACCGCCCCTAGAAACAAATCGAGGTGGCAGCTCCACTTGAGGTAAGGCATCAAGATCGATCTCACGGCCAGGTTTATCGAGAATTTCAGCACCCAAACGCACCCGCCCGGCTCGAATCAATTGTTGAGCCTGTTGCCGGCTTGCCACTAAACCGAGTTCCAGCAAGCGCAGGTCTAGGCGTTGGCGATTGGCCATGGCGCTGGAAATTGCTGAATTGAACTACGTAACAGAAAAGCATCCCAAATCCGAGGAAATCCGAACGCAGCTCGCGTTTAGGCAAAAACCTGCCTGAGAATAAATAAAAGTTTTTTGGAGGAAAATGGCTCAGGCCATCAGCCAACCTGAGCACAGGCCCTGCGAGAGCCCTAGGGCAAAAGTGTTGATGTTTCCGCAGCGCTTGCAACCTGGCAGTTTTGTGAAATTGCTCCACCATCCCCACGACCTCCCTGCCTTTGAGCTGATCCATTGCAATGGCCGCCGCTGTTGGGTGAGGCAACAGGCTTGGGGGTCTGCCGTTTTTTGGGAAGTGTCGCGGCTGAGTATCACAGCCGACGCTAGTTAGATTGATAGTTGACTGAATAATCGCCTTGATAGAGCGTTATACCTTGCCCGAAATGGGCGGGATCTGGACAGAACAGGCCAAATTCCAAAGCTGGCTGGATGTGGAAATTGCCGCCTGCGAGGCCCAGGCCCAGTTAGGCAAGGTGCCTGCTGAGGCGTTAGCAGAGATCAAAAGCAAAGCTGCCTTTAGCCCCGAACGCATCCTTGAAATAGAAGCCGAGGTGCGCCACGACGTAATCGCCTTCCTCACCAACGTTAATGAACACGTGGGGGATGCTGGCCGTTATATCCATGTGGGGATGACCAGCTCCGATGTGCTCGACACCGGCCTAGCCCTCCAGCTCAAGGCCTCGGTGGCACTGCTGCGCAAGGAACTAAATAATCTTGCCGCTGCAATCCGCCAGCAGGCCAGGGCCCACAAGCACACGGTGATGATTGGGCGCTCCCATGCCATCCATGGGGAGCCGATCACCTTCGGTTTCAAATTGGCCGGTTGGCTGGCGGAAACCGAACGCAACCAGGAGCGGCTCGAAAGGCTTGAACAGGTGGTGGCCGTAGGCCAGATCAGTGGCGCCATGGGCACCTACGCCAACACCAATCCAGAGGTGGAGGCAATTGCCTGCGCCCGTTTAGGCCTCACCCCAGATGTAGCCAGCACCCAGGTGATCGGCCGCGACCGCCACGCTGAATACGTGCAAACCCTGGCCCTGGTGGGCACTTCCCTAGAACGGTTCTCCACAGAGATCCGCAACCTGCAGCGCAGTGATGTGCTGGAGGTGGAGGAGGAATTTGCCAAGGGTCAAAAGGGCAGTTCCGCCATGCCCCATAAACGCAATCCAATCCGCAGCGAACGGATCAGCGGCCTAGCCCGGGTGCTGCGCAGCTACACGGTGGCGGCCCTTGAAAATGTGGCCCTTTGGCATGAGCGCGACATCAGCCATAGTTCCGTGGAGCGAATGATGCTGCCGGATGTGAGCGTTACGCTCCATTTCATCCTGCGGGAGATGACCAAAGTTATTGCTGGCCTGCAGGTTTATCCAGCCAACATGAGCCGCAACCTCAACATCTATGGCGGCGTAGTTTTTAGCCAACGGGTGCTGCTGGCCTTGGTTGATAGCGGCTTAGCTCGCGAGGAGGCCTACCGCCTCGTGCAAGGCCATGCCCACAGCGCCTGGAACGTGGAGGGGGGTGATTTCCGCGCCAAGCTCGAGGCCGATCCGGCGATTAACAGCCGCCTAAATGCAGCCCAGCTGGCTGAATGTTTCAGCACTGAATTGCACCAGGCCCAGCTGGATACGATTTATAAGCGACTCGATATCTAGGCGTTACGCATCCAGAAGTGATGCCCTAAGAGTGGCTGGATTAAGGGAATCGTCGATAACCCCAGGCAGATCCTCTTTAACCGGGAAACGGTTGATCATCTGCAGGGCGCGGCGGCCATTGCGGCGCAGCTCTTCACTTACGGCGGGGCAATGGGGCAATTGGGCGAGGAGATCCACCGTGCGGCGCATCAGGCGCACCACATCACCTTCATCCAAGGAGGTGTTGGCCATCAGATCGCTCCAGCTCTCACCCTCGGCCCAGGCCTTCACCAAACCCATCAGCTCCGGTTCCCACCAGAGCGGAAACAACACCCCATGGCGTTCCTGCAAGCGCGCCAATTCCCGCCGCAGGCCGCGCAGGTCGTGGAGTGCCTCCTCTGCTTTTGGGGGAGGTGGATAGGCACACCAAAGATCAGGACGGCTCACCTCCGTGGAGATTGCCTCAAGGGCAGCAGCTAAATCAGCTGGTGGTAATTCATCAAAATGTCCACTCATTAAAGATAAACCAAGCCAGAGCTCGTTATCACCCCTTAGGGCCGCCACTGTTAAACCAACTTCCGTGGGTTCAAGTTCATCAAGGCAGCCAAAATGCTGGAGTATTTCAATTAAATCCAGAAATGTTTCCCAATGGCGATTAGCGCGGTGATGCAATAAACGCTGACGTTCAGCAATCTCTTCTTCTAATTCCTCCATGCGTCGCCGCTGCTTCTTTAATTGCTTGCGATCACCCCAACGGTGGGCTGGATGTAATTCCAAATCGTGTTCTAAATTATTCACTAATTCCGCTTGATCGCGCACCTCACCAGCCAGGTCGTATTGGGGTGTGTGCATGTCGTGGCGGCGAGCCATAGCAACCACAGCAAGTGCTAAACCACCACTGTGCTGATCGCCATGGCGCAATTCCCCAACCCGATCTAATTCCGGTACGGGAATATTTTGCACCTGTAAACAACTCAATTCAGCATGGATACAAACCACGGCATGGCATGGCACCACAATCCAAATATTTTCATCCGTAAGGCAAAGCAACAGCGGGAATTGAGCAGCCCCTTGTAATTTCTCAACAATAACTGCCGGTGATACGCCACCACGCAATTGAGGTGCCTTAATACTCACCAATGTGCCGGGGCTTGCAAATTGCAAAGCAAGGGTTAGTTCGTGGGCTAATGTTTCCTCTGCCTGCTGCTGAAGAATGCGCAGCAATCTTCTTTCCTCCCTCAAGCGACTACGTTGCTTTTCGTAGTCTTCAAAGTCTTCCCATGGCACATCGGTGGAGGTTTCCCCAAGTTGTTCCAACTGCTGCCGCAGGGAAGTTATGCGCGCTTGATCATCAGCTAAATCCAAAGTAGCCAAGTAGCGACCAAAACTGCTCTCCACCAATTCCTTAGCTTTTGGTAATGCATAACGTTGCAATAGGTTGAGCACCATGCCGTAGCTAGGGGTGAATTGACTCACCAATGGATCAGCTGGGCTTGTGGCAAGTTGGCCAGCTTCCCTAACACCTTCAAACCTACTTTGCATTGCAACCACATATCCCTGCACATCCAGGCCGCGGCGACCAGCCCTACCAGACATCTGCAGAAATTCACTGGCCATTAAAGGCCGGTGGCCATTTTCAGTGCGCTTTGAAAGGGATGAAATAACAGTGGTGCGGGCAGGCATATTGATACCAGCAGCTAAGGTTTCTGTGGCAAAAACCACTTTCACCAAACCCTGCTGGAATAATTCTTCTATCAATTCCTTCCAGGCCGGTAAAACACCAGCATGATGAGATGCCACACCACGAAGTAAAGCTTCTGTGTGATAACCATCGCGCACAGCCTCCGGACACTTCAAAGCAAAGGCTTCTAATTGCCGTTGTATGGAGGCAGCCTCTTCTTTATTTAGCAAAGATGCCTTAAGAAGATCGCGCACTGCTTTATCACAGCCCCTGCGGCTAAACACAAAAATAATTGCGGGCAGCATTTCCCGTTCTGCCAATTGCGCAACCACAAAACCCATGCTGGGCGCCTCCGGTTGGGGTGGCTTAGCCGATTTACCCTTGCGTTGATGGCCCTTAGGAGCGCGCCAAACCTTGCAGTTGGGATGAAGGCCGGTGCCGGCCTCATTTAGCAATGGATGCAAGCCCTTGGCACTACAAAAATTAAATTGCAGTGGCACAGGCCTGAAATCGCTAAGGATTAAATCGGTGGGGCCGTGCACCTGCTCGATCCAATCCGTTAATTGACCTGCATTGGCAACCGTTGCAGATAAAGCAACCAACTGAATTGCAGAAGGGCAGTGGATGATTGATTCTTCCCAAACGGTGCCCCGCTGGGAATCATTCATGTAGTGGCATTCATCGAGCACCACCGCCTCAACGCCATCTAAGGGGTCTTCGCTGTTATCAATCTCCGCGTAGAGCATGTTGCGAAAAATCTCAGTGGTCATCACCACAATTGGGGCCTCCCTGTTTGCGGTGAGGTCGCCGGTCATCAGCCCAACATTGCTGGCGCCAAACTGATCCCTAAAATCGCGCAATTTCTGATTTGAGAGGGCCTTGAGCGGGGTGGTGTAGAACACCCTCTGGCCATGGGCCAAAGCGCGATGGATGGCGTATTCACCAATCAATGTTTTGCCGGAACCTGTGGGGGCACTCACCACCACCGAATGGCCTTGGTTCAAAGCGCCGATGGCCTCCAACTGGAATTCATCCAGTGGGAATGGGAAAAGTTTCCCTGGATCCAGGGGGGCAGCACCGTTGGCAGGGGAGCTAGCGGTGGCATTCATCGTTGAATCTTATGGCTGAATTGAAACCAGAAAGGCGCCGGCAGCTGCGCACTTTCATTAGTAATGCTGCTGGACACCTAGAAACCCCTAGTGGCAACAGTCTGCTAGACCTCGCCAGCAATGACACCCTTGGCCTGGGTAGAAATCCGAAAATCAGCAGAGCTGCCATTACATGCATTGAAAAAGGAGGCGTTGGAGCAGGTGCTTCAAGGCTGGTGAGCGGCAGCCGCCCTGAACATGAACAGCTGGAAATAGCATTAGCTAGATGGTTAAAGCGGGAACGGGTATTGCTTTTCCCCAGTGGCTTTCAGGCAAATATTGCAGCTGTTGCAGCCCTTGCTGGTAGGCACAGCCTGGTGCTAGCCGATCAACTAATCCACAACTCATTACTGGTGGGCGTTAAAGCAACAGGTGCAAAACTGCAAAGGTTTAAACACAACAACCTGGTGGATCTACAGCAAAAATTAGAGCAGATACGAGTTGATGATGTTGAAAGAGAATTGTTAGTAATTAGCGAAAGCCTATTCAGTATGGAAGGCTCTAGTCCAGATGTAAAAACATTAGCAATGCTATGTATAAAAAACAATGCAAGCCTATTGCTTGATGAAGCCCATGCCCTTGGAATAATAGGAATGGGAGGAAAAGGGTTGGGCCATGGCATTGAAGGAATAACTATGATCAGTGGAACCCTTGGCAAGGCCTTTGCCAGCGGTGGAGCCTTCTTGGCAGCGGATGGGGGAGTTGCAGAGAAATTGCTTCAAACCAGTGGTGCCTTTCGCTATAGCACCGCTTTAGCACCAGTATTGGCAGCAGCGGCGCTGGAGGCCCTGAAATTGATAGGTTCAGCGGATGCGGAGAAAATGAGGCAACAATTAAGTGCAAGCGCAAATAAATGGCGCAACACACTTGAGCAGCATGGCTGGCCTCGCCCCCCTGGCAATGGTCCGATCCTGGCAATAAAGCTAGGGGAAGATAAAAAGGCGCTTGAAATGCAAAAACAACTCGAACAAGCGGGGCTGCTGGTGATAGCAATAAGGCCGCCAACGGTGCCAGAGGGCCAAGCGCAACTAAGGGTGAGCTTGCGGCCAAGCCTGCCAGAAGATTGCCTTGAAAGGTTCATGGCCATCCTTGGAAAGGGAGGCCACAAAGAATGAAAATGACATGGCAATTAATAGCAGTTCATGGCTGGGGCAGTGATCAACGCTACTGGCAATCATGGCGCGAACCATGCAAGCAAAGAGGCTGGCTTCTTGAGTGCTTTGAGAGAGGTTATGGCGGATTCAAAGAAAACTCACCTGAATGGAAAAGCAGCTACAAGCACGCATTAATTGTTAACTCCTTAGGGCTACATCTCACGCCAAGCAAAATTCTAGCAAAGTCAGATGCAGTAATTCTGTTAGCTAGTTTTGGCAAATTTGTGCCAGAAGGAAGCGATGGCAGGAACATGCAAATCGCCCTCAAAGCAATGGCGCAAAAAATAGAAATAGGCAAAATAAGGGAATTATTGGAAGAGTTCAGGGAAAAAGTAGCGGCACCACAGCCGGTGAATTATCTACCTGCAGGAGTGGAAGATCAAGAAATTTCTGAAATAGGCAAAATGAAGTTATTAAATGATTTAAGTTTGCTAGCTAAATGCAATGGAATACCAAAAGAGTTTCCACACAATTCTGCAGTATTAATAGTGGAGGCAGAAGAAGATAAAATTGTGCTCGAGGCGAGCAGAGCACAAATGCGCAAAAACTTAAATAAAGCAGAAATAATCAAACTGGATGGAATTGGCCATGGACTATTAATGCCAACACTTCCGGATATGGTATTGGATTGGCTGGGAAAACAATAAACAATGAATATTAAACCCTGCCAAGCATTTGCAAGAGGCGCCGATATGTATGCAAAGAATGCAAAACTGCAACAAGCAGTGGCCTGGCGACTAGCTAAATACTGCCAAAATCTAATAATTCCTGAAGGCCTAAAATGGGATTTTGGGGCTGGAAGCGGGCACCTTGCCGCAGCCCTGGAAAGGCAAATAAAGGGCTTATCAGCGATATTAGTTGATAACTGCAGGGAACTATTAGCTAAATCAGAAGTAGCAAGTGTGCGGAAATTAGAATGGGATTTGAACCAAGGAGTACCACCTGAGGCAATAGGAGCTGCATTAATAGTAAGCAGTTTTGCTTTACATTGGTTGAAAGATCCTGTTGGCCAAATAAAGCTATGGGGAAAAGCGATAGCTCCAGGGGGCTGGTTAGCAATCACAGTTCCTATTCAAGGAAGTTTTAAAAGCTGGCACAGAGCAGCCGAAATAGCAGGGGTAAAATTCACAGGTATCACATTACCAATAGGAGCAGACTTAATTAAAAGCCTTGGGCAAGTTGCTGAGATAAAAGAGCAAAAAATACTCAGGTATAGCAAGCGATATAACTCAGGGCTGGAATTTCTTAAGGAGATGAAATGGATGGGAACAAATGGGGGCGCAACTGGGACACTAAATCAAAGGGAATTAAGGAAATTGAATAATTATTGGTTAGACAATCAAAACAACGGTATCACAAGCAAAGGAGAACAAAATAAATCAACAAAAATTACTATTAATTGGGATATATTGCTGATTATTGCCCAAAATTCAACAGAGAACAACTAGCACAATGAAAACACCCAACCGGCTAATTGTTGCAGGAACAGACACAAATGTTGGCAAAACGATTGTAAGCAGCTTATTAGTAGCAAAGCTAAATGCCTATTACTGGAAACCGATACAATGCGGGGAACTCGATACAGGAGGCGATAGCGCCACCATAAAAAAACTTACCGGTATTAAAGAAAACAGGATTATACCTGAGGCCTATAGATTAAAAATGGCAGCATCACCAAATCAAGCAGCAGAAGCGGAAGGAATAACTATAGAAGACCAAAAATTAAAATTACCAAGTTATGGTGGCGCCCTTGTTGTTGAACTAGCAGGGGGGTTAATGGTGCCGCTTAGAGATAACTGGCTACAGATTGATCAAATTAAAATATGGAATCTGCCAGTAGTACTTGTTGCACGCTCCGGACTAGGCACACTAAATCACACGCTCCTATCGTTAGAAGCGATGGAAATAAGAAATATTCAAGTTACAACACTAATTCTAAATGGCGAGAAGCATGAAGGAAACTATAAAACCTTAAATAAAATTGTAGGCGCAAAACTAAATATAGAAGAACTGTTTGAAAAAATTGAATTTAAAAAATATTAATAAACAAGTTTAAATGAGCTGAACCAAATCAAAGGCCTGGGCTTGATTGCATGATGCCACCATCAGCAAAAACTGAGGTTGCTGTTATGTAACTAGCTGCATCACTAGCCAGAAATGCAACCACAGCAGCAATTTCACTGGGCTCAGCCATTCTCCCCATGGGGATAGCTGAATTGAGCTTAGCTAGCAGCTCAGGATTATTAATTGTTGGGGCATTAATGGGTGTATTAACAGCGCCAGGTCCAACATTAACAACCGTAACTCCATGGGGTGCAAGCTCTACACCAGCAGTACGGGCGAGCATGCGCACACCACCTTTAGCTAAACAGTAGGCAGTGTTATTAGGCATGGGCCAATCCTCATGCACAGAGGAGATGTTTATGACCCTGCCCCCACCCCCTTGAGAAATCATCTGCTTTGCAGCAAACTGAGTACCAAAAAAAGCACTTTTCAAATTAACATTTAATACCTTATCATAATCATCCGGAGTAGTGTCTAAAATTGATGTACGAGTTTCCAAGCCAGCGTTATTAACCATTATATCAAGGCGTCCATAGGACTTAACGGCTAGATCAACAACTCCTTGAAGAGATTCCAAGTGAGTAACATCAGCTTGGGCACCAATAGCAATTCCACCTGAGGCAGTAATCTCAGATATCAGAGATTCAGTAAGCTCAGGGTGGGATCGGTAATTAATAACTACACTAGCTCCACGAAGAGCAAGTTCAACTGCTACGGATTTGCCAATGCCACTATTAGCGCCTGTAACAATAGCAACCTTATCCTTCAGAAATTGCTCGATCATGAGAAGGAACCAATGAATATTTACAGTACATACTAACGCTATCATAATGAACTACAAATGAGTCAAAAATTCAGAGTTATGAGCAAACGAACATATAGCTTAAGAAGAAATAAAATTCTGTAATGAAACGGTTGATTGTGGGGTTGCAGTGTTTAAATTTACAATGTATTGAAAAGATGGCACATGACTGAGAAAATCCAAAGTGTTGTACAAACAACGATAAACTTAGATGAACAGTTGAACTGGTATTGCGAAACACTTGATTTTAATGCTGGCAAACGGGAAATCCTTGAAGGAAAATGGTTAGATGAACTTATAGGAATGCCAAACACAGTGATTGATAGAGCTAAATTGCACCTTGGGGATGAAGTAATTGAACTTTGGGAATTCCAAAGCTCAACGGGTATACAAAACAATAATTTTCAGAGTGAAGTAATTCCAGTAGATTCCAAAAGTAATGATCTATGGTTTCAGCATATATGCATAGTTGTTAAAGATATTGAAAAAGCATTCACAAGAGGAGCAGATAAAGCTCAACAAATTTCAAGCAAACCACAAACTCTCCCGGAATGGAATACTGGAGCTGCGAACATAAAGGCAGTTAAATTCAAGGGTAAGAATGGACATTCATTGGAACTGCTAAATTTCCCTGAAGACAAAGGAGATAAGCGCTGGCATGAAAACCAAATAGATTTATTCATGGGGATTGACCACACCGCAATTGGCGTATCAGATACAGAAAAAAGTATAGAATTTTACAGTGGCATTCTCAATCTTGAATTAGTTGGTCAAGGAACCAACTATGGAAAAGAACAAGATGAAATGGATGGCTTAGTTAATACAAAGGTCTTGATAAGTACATTGAGACCAAACAAACGTGGAATGGGAATTGAATTATTAGACTATCAATTACCAGCTCAAGAGCGAAGACCCAGGGTAAACCCAAAGCCCACTGATCTAAATGAATGGAGAATAATTTTATTAGTCAATAATCTTAAAGAGATATATAAGAAAATAGAATCAAGGAATATATCTAAATCAATGGGACCTATAGTATCAATACCTGGGAACATCTGGGGAGGCGTAACAGCTTGCCAAGTAAGGGATCCAGATGGGCATGCATTATTACTGGTTGAAGAATAGGAGCTTTTTAATCTCCATATGCAGGGTCTGAACCAGTTAACCGAACAATACGTGTCCCATTATTGCCAACGGGACCAGCATAAGAACCAAGTATTGATGGGTTAATAGGAGATCCTACACTAGGAGCAACTGGTACATTAGGCCGCCAAAATAACTCTAGAGCACCACCTGAACCTGACAATTGGTCATAACTAGTAGATAATGACAGTTTTAAACGAGGATTAAAATGATAATTTAACTGCAATTGCCCGCCAGGAGCTGAGGCCCCAAAAGAATCTGATACATAATAAAATCTCGGTAAAAAAAACAAAGAATTGATACCTGTTGGCACTGTAATCTGCGCATTGAAAGGTGACAATATAGATTTACCTGGCGAAGGATAACGGAGGTTGCCTATGGGAGCAGCAAAAGTACTAACAAACTGAAAATTAGGAGACGTAATCTCGATACCAACTCCTAGCTGCTGATAATAAAAGCCAGACTGCAAAGCATTGTCGTATCCAAAATTAACTCCCCAAAAACTATCAGAACCCTTCAAGAGCTCGCGATAACCAATGCGAACACTGTCTCCAATAGATTGAAAATAGGAGCTATTGATATCATCAGTTTCAATTGGACGCTGCTTAACAAAAAATGTGTTATCAATAAAGAATTGCGCTTTTGGGTAAACCAAGAGGGGAAGATAATGGTTATATTCAATTCTATTAGAAGATTGAGGCGGAGCTAGCAAAAATTTAAGAGTATCATTTGGTACTACAAGTGAAGAGGAATCAAAAGCGTCCTGTGTGTTCTCCTGTTGCAGCTGGGCTGAAGAACTCAAAGGGAATAAAAATTGGAAACAAAAACTAACAAAATAAAAGAGCAAATAATGAAAGTCCATATATTTAAACTTGTAAATGTGTTAAATAACAATATATGGGCGAAAATTAGTTTTTAAACTCCATAAGCTCAAAATAGTTGCCGAATGGATCTGGAATGAAGAAGCGATTCCGGTCTGGCAATAAAACCTGGTCCTCAACTGTGTGCCCACTGGCCTCCAACTTACTTCTTAAAGTAAGAACATCTTTAACCTCTAAACAGATATGCCTTCCTACGGGTGAAGCCACAAAATCATTGGTAAAGCTTAGGTGAATCATCATATCTAGGAATTTAAACCACATTAGATCAAAATCCTTCAAGAGCTCTGGGGGAAGTGCTACCTCCTCCATTTCAAGAATATCAACATAAAAAGCCCTTGCCAGATCATGGCCACCAGGCTTAGCCATTAAGGCGATGTGGTTAAGGCGAGTAATACGCCTATACAATCTCATGGCTTCAGACATTGGTTCAGGTAATATTCTGATTTAATACTACACCATATAAAAAAAGATGCAAGTTGCCTAACTCAACAATCAAAGCAGTTGCAAGCCCTATGATTGATGGTAGAATAAAGAAAAAATTTTTATGGCAACGTCAGAAATTCGGGCTAAGTTCCTAAGTAACCTGATAGAAAAAGACAGGTACAAATGGTATGCCCTGCTTGTTGTTCAAATGAGCATCCTTCTTGTAGGTGTTGATTCTACGATATCAAATCTTGCTCTACCAAGCATTACCAAAGATTTGGTAACCACTTCAAGCTCATCGGCATGGGTGATATCAGCATTTTTTATATCTGTAGCTGTTTCACTTCCGGCTGCGGGTCGCCTCTCAGACCTTTATGGAATGAGAACTATATTTATCACAGGATTTTTTATATATACCTTGGCTACTGCTTTTTGTGGGTTAGCCCCATCGATTGAGATATTGATACTAATGCGTGTATTACAGGGTATGGGTGGAGCTGCTCTGTTAGCTAACAGTAACGTAATATCATTAACAGTATTCCCACTAAAACAGCATGGGCTTGCATTAGGAATAAATGGAACAGTGTTTTCTATTGGATATGCACTTGGTTTCACATTAGGTGGACAACTTATTGGAAGTTATGGATGGCGATCAATCTATTACGTGAATGTACCAATTGGGATAATAGCAATACTAGTAGGTCTTTTTATCCTAAAAGAACAATATCTTCAAAATGTTATTGCAGATAAATCAGACAAAAGCTTTGATTTTGCAGGATTTATTCTTTCTGCGTTTGGTATAGGCGCAACTATGTTGTCTGTAGTCAAAATCTCATCAGGAAGATCGATAACTGCCCAAAGTATAATACTATTTATATTAGGAGTATCATCAATTGTTGCATTCGTTATAACTGAACTTCGCAAGAAGAAGCCCCTACTTGATATACATTTATTTTCAATTACTGAATTTTCCAGAGGCACCTTCACGCGTTTGCTAAATAACTCAATAGTTGCTGCTTGCACGTTCGCTATACCTTTTTTCACTCAGCAGGTTCTAAACTTTTCGCCTCTAAAGAGTGGGCTCGTTATGATGCCATATGCATTTGGCCTGGCGATCGTTGGTCCCATTGCAGGCAGATTGAGTGATAAGTACGGTGCAAGATGGTTAACTACGTCGGGTTTTATTTGCGGAGGTATCGCACTCATAGGTCTTGAAAGCATTAGTAAAGCCCCTAGTAATGCAACAGGTTTAGAAGAAATAGTTATCAAACTATGTATTGCAATGTTCTTGGTTGGAAGCGCAGCAGGATTATTTGTATCGCCTAACAACAGCTCCGCTCTTGATTCAGTACCACTGAAAAGTACTGGATCAGCCTCAGGAGTTATTTGGGCTGTAAGTTTTATAGGCTCAGCTTTTGGTACTGCATATGCTGCATCAATGCTTAGAGAGGTTCTTGAAATTGGTACAACGGCAATTGCATATCTAAATGCTCAATCACTACTCTTTAATACCTTAACGATATTTAGTTTTATTGGAGGATACCTGTGTTTTACTCGCAGAAAAACAAAAATAGCACATCATGAATGAAATTAAAATCAATCAAAAATATCATTGAATTCCAACCTAGAAGCTCTACATGAAATCATCAGTGTGAATCTTGAATGTTTTCTAATTTAAAATTTTCACAAGGTCTGAACGCCGTGCAGGCTCAAAGCTAAGGTGCATTCGCAAGAACATGCTCGCTATGCCAGATCAGTTAGCGACAATGGATAAAGGGTAATTAAATTAACTTGTATCCACATTTCTTTCGGAAATTAATTGATGAATAATTAGAAGCATTCTAGCTTTCTGGCCTAATTCGAGTTGGCACTATCCTTGGGTGTTCAGTTTCACTGCCCACAGGCTATTGCTCGATCCAATGAAAAGTATGTTGCTTATTTTTGGAGTGAAAGCTACATACGTTGTTGGGTAGTTCTGCCGGTTGGGGAGGAAACTGTAAGAAACCATAGCTTGGAGCAGTGAACTAAACCAATCCGTCACTTTTAGGTATACCCAGGGATGCAATCGGAGATGCTGATGCTGCTAGCCGAAATTCTCATCAGAGCCAACAGAATTAAAACTGACAAATTGCCGATCGGCATTCAGAAGGGGAGATAAAGATAACAGCAGCCTAACTTAAGCAATTCGGTCAACCAATTTCTCTATGAGTTGCTGAATTTCAATAGAAGACAAACATACATCAGAAGAAAACCGCTTAACCAGGGAACCATGCCTATCAATCAAAAACTTCTCGAAATTCCAAGCTACTGGTACGGAATCATGAGTGAGTAACTTAAAAAGGGGATGGATATTAGGTGCAACACAACTAATCTTTGAAAAGAGAGGAATATTCAATCTAAATGTAGAAGCAAGAAATTGCATTACCTCATCAACACTCTTGGGCTCCTGAGCACCAAAATCATTACATGGAAATGCTAATATCTTTAAACCTCTAGGTCCATACAATATGTTAAGTAAACGCATCGATTCATATTGATTAGTGTATCTACACTCACTAGCAACATTAACAATAAGAAGGGGCGAACCCAAAAAATTGCTCATTGGAAGTAATGAACCGTCAACAGCAGGAACGGAAATAGATGAGATGTTCATGTTAAAAAAATTCAGAGATAAGAGAAAGTAATAAAGAATAATTAATCACCACTGAATCCCCAGCGATGCAACAACATTCTTCTCACAACAGCAGTCCAGCCGGTTTGATGACTAGCACCAACACCGGTGCCATCATCACCATTAAAGTATTCATGAAAATTATACAGGTTCTCAAAATCATTGTAATTATCAAGATATGAGTTGGATTTTACAAAAGGAGGCTTCTTGCCTGAATCCGCCTGAAACAATGAGATTAATCTTGCCTCTAAATCATTTGCAATGTAGCCAAGATTAAAGCTATTGCCAGAGAAGGTGGGATATTCAACTAAAAAATCATCACCCAAAACTCTATGATACTCCCTTAGAGCTTCTATTAGCAAATAGTTAATTGGCATCCAAACAGGTCCACGCCAGTTTGAATTACCTCCAAACATTGCAACCGGGCTATCAGCAGGTGAATACTGCAAAAATGCAGTAGTACCAGCAACATTCATTGAGAAGGGATTAGATTCATGAAATTTTGAAAGGCTACGAACACCATATGGAGATAAGAATTCAGATTCATCAAACAACCATCTGCAAACTCTTCTAAGCCGATAGGGGGAAACCATTGCAAAAAGGTATCTACCAGATGAGTAGCAACCAAGATGGGCAATAGAAAGGCTGTAATCATCAATACCATGAACTTGTAGATACAAAGAGATTTGATTATCCATATCTAAATTCCTATCAACATCCAGATCACTACTACTAAAAGATTGCACAGCTAGTAGGGGAATAATTCCAGTAAGTGACCTAACTCTAATATGTTCAGCTGTTCCATCGGGCCTTCTTAAGAGATCATAGTAAAAGCCATCTCTGGAATCCCAATTCAAATAGCCTCGTTCTTCCTCGCTATTAAGAGAGGATACAGAATGCATAAAGCTAATAACAAACCTCTGGACCAATTCACCACTAAAGTATGCATTGCTATTGTGTTGCACAGCTATAGCCCTTTGTTTTAAGGCAACAACAATCTTTAACATATAGAGGGTAAGTAAACCCATCCAAGCTGTGCCATCAGCCTGCTCAATACGGCTTCCATCACTGAGTGGATATCTACGATCGAAAGGAGATATGTTATCTAAACCAAGAAATCCTCCATCAAATAAATCTGAATCAGTGCGAGCATTTCGATTGCTCCACCATCCATATTCAAGCAGCAATGTTTTCATAGATTCTTGAAGAAAATTATAATCTGGAATCCCTGTGTGATTTCTATCGATAGTAAATATTCTCCAAGTTGCCCATGAAGCAAGCGGTGGATCAACATCAGAAAATGCCCACTCATAGGCAGGAACCTGAGCTTGTGGAGACACATAACGGGAGGTACGCAAAATAGAACCTTGTTTCTTAGCAAATGCAGGATCTAAATCAGCAAAAGCAACAGCATGGAACATCAAATCCCACTTACAGAAATAAGGATATTCCCAAGCATCTGGCATAACAAAAATATCATGGGCATGCAAATATTTCCAATTACGATAATCGCTATGCCAGCGAGATTGCGGAGGGGCTATCTGACCGGGATCTCCTTTTAACCAACGATACAAATTCAGCTCATAATACTTACAAGACCATAAAAGCCCAGATGATGCGGCTACAAATAAATTCAAATCCTCGCTTGAATTGAAATTTTTTATTCTTTGATATGATGAATAGAAATCCTTAGCCTCCTCCTCTCTTCTTGCAAGAATCGTTGCTGATTCAGAGAATGGATCAGCATGGGATTTAGAAGATAACCTACAATTAACAACCCATGTATCACCTGCCAGAATAGTATTTTCACATATCATTGCAGCTTTTGTGCCTTCTAGATCTGGATTAATGGCTTGTTTTTCTCCATCAACAAGATAGCGATGGAATGCATCCTTAGTATATGGCTCAGCATTAGTGGTTCCGAATAACAGCTCGCAATTGGATTCATTATCAGTAAATATCCAATTATTAGGCTGGTCGCAATAAAAATAATGCGCAGGGAATCTATCCTGAGAGAAACGCTGAACACCAGGGCCTAACAGTTCAGGAACAAACAATGAGCCATCAGAATTAACAATTATATTCCTTTTGTAAATACCAGGATAGCCCCACTTCCACGAATTGCGGATCCAGAGCGTTGGCAACACCGCTATGTAAGCAGGAGAGGAGGATAGATTCTTAACACTAATTCTAATAAAGGTATCATCAAAATAATCTTTAGCATATTCAATAGTGCAATGGAAAACATTGTTATTATTTAATACTCCTGTATCCTCAATTTCAAATTCTTGATCATTGCGGGACAATTTTGCATTTTCCGTTAGGAGCTGCTTGTAAGGATATTCACTAATTGGATAAACATACAAAGCCTTCGCGTAGCTGTAGGTAGGAGTATTTAATATATGGAAATAGGCCTCCTTAACATCTTCACCATGGTTCCCCTCATGATTTGCTAAACCAAATAAGCGCTCCTTAAGAATTGGATCCTTACCATTCCAAAAAGCTGGGGCAAAGCACAAATGGCAATTACGATCAGTCCAACCAAATAAACCATCCTCACCCCAACGATAAACGCGCGATCGAGCATGATCATGGGGGAATGCTTTCCAAGCATTTCCATCCTCTGCGTAGCATTCACGCACCGTTCCCCATTGACGGTCGGGAAGATAGGTTCCCCAAAGATGCCAATCAACAGCATCAACTGAGGAGCTATGCAACCGGCTGTATTCAGCAGACTGGGTGAAGGTGGAGGAATTCATTTTTTGTTTGTCAAGTTGAGTTGATTAATGCTTAGCCAAGCCTTTCAAGCAAATGCTCCGACACCCTGATCGCATTTGCAATAGCTGTTAAAGAAGGATTAACTGCACCAATACTAGGGAAAAAGCTTGTATCAACAACATATAAATTATCTAAGTCGTGGGCCTTACAATTCAAATCAAGCACAGAATCTTCAGGATTGGTGCCAAACCTACAGGTACCTGCTTGGTGGCCAACAGCAGCTATTGCCATGTCAGAAGCAAAATAAATTTGCCTCTCAGCTAAATGATCCTGTTGATACAATTTATCAAGCAAACGCTCAAGCCGAGCCATCAGTTCATTTGAAGCCCGATCGTTTGTTGGCTGATAGCTTAGGGTTATTTGACCGCTTGAATCAACAGTTACACGGTTATCTGGCCTGGGTAAATCTTCAGTTTGCAACCAAAAATCAAGGGATCTTTCAGCCAGTTTATCCATGGTCCAGGTGGGTGCTAAAGCGGTGAGTTTAGGTTTATATCCCTTCATCATTGCACCATTAGTTTTACCCGTCATTTGTATGTTACCAAGTGGAAAATCAAAATTTTCATCTCCAAAATACCAATCATTTACGGCTATGGTTTTTTGAAAGACCGTATCATTTGGCTCGCGCCCTAAGGCAACAACAGCCTTGCAATTATGATACATGTAGTTGCGACCAACCTGGTCTGAGCGATTTGCCAAGCCATTAGGATGTTTATCGTTAGCAGACATCAATAGCAACCTAGCGGAATTAGCAGCACCACAGCTAACAACAACAATATCAGCACTAAATTTAAGTTTCTCCCCGTCTCTATCAACGAGCACCTCAGTAATAGTATCGCCGGCAGAATTGGTTATTAACTTCAATACATGGCAGCGAGTAAGAAGAGTTAGAGAACTGTTTACTAAGCCAAGGCCCGCCCTTATTCCCATAACCTCAGCATCACCCTTGGCATGGAGAAGGCAGGGAAAGCCATCGCACCTATTACATTTCACACAGGCACTAAATGGAAGATTAGCCTCATCTAGATTCACCCCTGTAGGTGCATGGAAGGGATGTAGTCCCGAAGCTTTAAAACCATCAACCAATTGCTGCATGCGCGGCTCATGTTTAATGGGTGGATAGGGATAGGGTGCACTAGCCCTTGGTTCAGTGGGATCTTCACCTCGTTCGCCATGAACGTGATACATGGCTTCAGCCCTTGTGTAGTAGGGCTCAAAATCGTCGTAGCGAAGGGGCCAAGCAGGAGAAATGCCATCAACATGAGTTAACTCCTCAAAATCTCTCTCCCGCAATCTGAAATGAGCTGCACCATATAGCTTTGTTGCACCACCCACAAAATAATGACTGCCCGGCTGAAACTGTTTATTATTTCGATCCTTCCAGGGGTCGACAGATACATAGCGGTTATTTTGAAATACCTCAATGGGATCCCAATTTTGGGGTTCGCGAGGCAGCCAATCGCCACGCTCTAAAACCAATACTTTTTTGCCTGCTTCGGCTAGGCAACGGGCAAGGGTGCCTCCGCCAGCACCACTGCCAATAATAACCACCTCATAATGGTTCGTCATGATCAGCTCCACACAAAGAAACCACTACATGGAGTTGTAGCGGTTTAATTGGGTAATCATTTTCAGAACAATCGCGGTCCAACCTGTTTGATGGCTGGCGCCAACCCCCGAGCCATTGTCGCCGTGAAAATATTCATTAAAAAGAATCAAATCGCGCCAATTTGGGTCGTGCTGAAACAAACTATTAGCACCATTAAAAGGGCGCTCATTTTTATCATTACGCCTAAAAATGCTAGCTAATCTTTTTTCCAGTTCTAACGATGCATCCCACAAATTAATTAAATTACCGGAGCCCGTGGGAAATTCAACCATGAAAGTATCTCCATAATAATGACCAAACTTTTGAAGGGCTTCAATTAATAGATAATTAATCGGCATCCACACAGGGCCGCGCCAATTTGAATTACCTCCAAACATAGCTACAGGGCTATCTGCTGGACTATAGGCAAGCGTTTGTTCTTGATAACCTTCCCTAAAAGTGTAGGGAGATTTTTCATATACTTTCGAGAGAGAGCGGATACCATAGGGAGACAAAAATTCATCTTCGTTAAATAAATACCAGCAAATCCTTCTCAAATTAGCCTCTGGCACAAGGCTAAATAAGGTTCTATCTTGATGCCAAGTGCCTAAGTTTTTAGCTAGCCAAGTAGAACATGTTCGTTCAGAAAAAAACCATTCAAATGTTTTATGAATATTTAAGCAGGGGAGCTTCTCAACAGTTGCAATATCAAAACTTGCAACCGCCAAAAGTGGAATAAGACCAGAAACAGATCGTGTTTTTAGATACGTCCAAGAGCCATCAGGTCGCTTAATTACATCATAATAAAAACCATCTTGTTCATCCCAATTAACGTAACTCCGACCACTCAGGGAAGGGGTATTTAAAGTTATGGCTAGTTGGGCAAAGTCAAACACAAAGCGCTTAGAGATATCCTCATACTCAGGCTCTTGAACGCATAGTTCAACGGCAATTTGCAAGAGGTTTAAACTTAACATTGCCATCCACGCAGTGCCATCGCATTGCTCAATCATGCTGCCATCAGCTAAGGGGAATCGCCTATCAAAAACAGCAATATTATCTAAACCAAGGAAACCACCTTCAAAAACATTATCACCAGATCTGTCATTTCTATTTGCCCACCAACCATATTCCAAAAGCAGTTTACGCATCGCCGATCGAAGAAACACAAAATCGCCATGCTCCCTTTCCCTACGTTCGATTTGAAAAATTCTTAATGCTGCCCAAGCGCCAATTGGCGGATTTGGATCAGATAACGCCCATTCGTAGGCTGGTGTTTGGGCATTAGGAGCTGTGTAATTTGGCGAGCGTAAAAGCATGCATTGCTTTTTAGCCATGGCTGGATCAATAACAGCAAATGCCACCGAATGGAACATTAAATCCCATTGACAAAAATATGGGTATTCCCAACTATCAGGCATTGAAATAACATCATCAGCAAACAAACGGCTCCAATAAGCATTTTCAGTATGTTTACGTGATTCTGGTGGAGCAGGTTGATTAGGATCACCACTCAACCAGCGACTAACACTCCAATGGTAGAATTTTTTGCACCAAAGCAAGCCGCTAGCAGCTGCTTTAAAGATATGGGCATCATCAGCCATCAATCCTTCAGATGCATGATTTAGATATTCAATGCATTCCTTTTCTCGCAACTCTATAATGCTATCGAATGAACTTGAAAACGGCTCGCTTAAGGCTTGATTACTAAGTCGCAAGTTGATTACCCACTCCTCCCCAGAATTAAGTTGTTTTGCTAGAACTAAGCTTGCCTTGCTTCCAACTTGTGCCGGATTTACTGCAGATATATCAGAATCAACCACATAGCGATGAAAAGCATCCTTTACATATGGCTGAGCATTCGGCTGATTAAATAACAGTTCCGTATTTGTTTCATTTTCAGTGAAAATCCACTCACCCGGATGGTTACAGTAAAGTTGGTAGGCACCTAATTCATGAATATCATCAGTAGAAATAGAATTGCCACAAAGTTTGATCTGCTTTTTTTCGCGCCATTCCTCACGGTATCCCCAAGACCATTGATTGCGGAGCCAGAGGCTTGGTAAAACAGATAAAGGCGCAGAATCAGGGCCACGATTAATAATCTTAATTCGTATCAATATATCAGTTGGGCTAGCTTTTGCGTAATCAACAAAAACATCAAAGTAACGATTTTCAGCAAATACACCAGTATCGATTAGCTCGTATTCAGGCTCTTCTCTAGTGCGCCTTGAATTTTCATCAATTAAATGTTGATAAGGAAATTCAGCTTGAGGGTATTTATATAAGCCACGCATGAAACTATGGGTGGGGCTGTTGAGTAAATGATAAAAGTAATCTTTTAGGTCTTCACCATGGTTACCCTCACCATTACCAAGGCCAAAGGGTCTTTCCTTTAAAAATGGATCTCGGCCATTCCATAGGGCGATGCCAAAACATAGCCGGCCATGTTCATCGCTAATTCCAAGTAAACCGTCCTCTCCCCAGCGATAGGCCCTTGATCTTGCTTGTTGATGGGGAAACGAATTCCATGCATTGCCATCAGCAGAATAATCCTCTCTAACCGTTCCCCATTGCCTATCACTTAAATAGCTGCCCCAAAGATCCCATTGTTGATGCGCTTCATTTCGCTCAGCAATTCGACGCTGCTCTGAACTTAATCCAAGCTGATCGCCAATGATGGAATTCAAAGCTCTGCCTCCAGATGCTCAGCCACCCGTAGTGAATTGGCAATAACAGTTAAACCTGGTCCAATACTTGGGCAACTAGGAAATATGCTTGCGTCAATAATATATAAATTTTGAATCTCGTGGCTTCTGCATTGCAAATCCACCACCGATGTTGCGGAATTACTACCCATTCGAGTGGTGCCGCAGGCATAACCCATCACACTTATTGGTGCTTCTCCCCTCGGATGGGTGGGCGCCTGACGCACCACATGGGTTAATGGGTCGGCCTCAATAGCTTTTAGAGTGTCTATCCAGCGATAAACCAAACGGTCATGGGCCTCTCGATTGTTGGGTATGTAGTTGAGACGAATCTGTTCACCCTGAAGGCTAATTTTGTTATGGGGATCTGGTAAAACCTCACTCATCGCCCACCAGGCAACCGATCGGGCGGCAAGCTCCTCAAGGCCGAAATTTGGCAGTAATTTAGACACTAATGATAAAACTGGTGGTGATTCAGCAAACAATGCATCCTGCAAAACCCCACCACAACTTTGAATATGGCCAAGGGGGAATTGAACATTTTTATCACCCCAATAATAATCATTTATCCCAAATGAGCGCTGATAGCGCCCGGAATTGGGTGCGGCGGCTAATTGCAATATTGATGAAAGTTGCAATTTCATTAAATTGCGCCCAACCTGATCTGATCCGTTGCTCAAGCCGCGGGGATGGGAATCACTGCATGATCGCAATAAAATAGCTGGGGTATTTACTGCGCCTGCAGCGAGGACAACAAAATTAGCCTGAAAAAGCCATGCCTGATTTTGAATTAATGCTTCAACACCTTTAACTTCATTACCGGCGGCATTTACATGTAAACAGGTCACTTTAGCCTCAAGCCTTAAATGGAAAGATGGGTCTTCAATAGCAGCTGCTACACCAAAAACTTCTGAATCGCCACTGGGATCATCTTGATTATTAGACCAACTAATTGGTAAATCGTAGGGTTTAACTCCCTGGCGCTGGAGGGCAGCACGCAAAGGTTCAAAAAAGGGTTCTAATGGTTTTGGCTTGCCAACAAATTCATTTTTTCTAGGCGGCTCAGTTGGATCTACTCCAGCCACTCCATGAACATGATATAACTTTTCTGCCTTTTCGTAATATGGGGCAAAATCTGAATAGTTGAGTTCCCAGCTTGGGGAAATACCAGTTTGCAAATGTAGCTCTTCAAAATCTTTCTCTCGCATCCGCTCAAGCACAGCACCCCAAATTTTGGTATTGCCGCCTAGGCCATAAATAGTTTGAGGGGCAAATGGATCACCATCTGGGCCAAACCAACGCTCAGCTGGGTGATAACGATCCTTCCGAAATAGATCTACATCAGCAACGTTTTGATCAGCGAGCGCCATCTGGCGACCCCTTTCAAGTAGCAGCACCTTATGGCCCTTAGAGGCAAGGGTCCCTGCCATGGTTCCCCCGGCAGCACCACTGCCAACGATGATCACGTCGTAATGCTGGTCGTCAATGATCATTGGAGTGCCTCCTCAAGAACGTTGCCACACGTAAATGAGCACAAAGAGGATGATCCAAATCACATCCACAAAGTGCCAAAACAGGGAGGTGGCCTGAATGCCCTGTTCCCCGCCTTTGTAATTATTAGGTATAAATGATTTGCCTAACATTAAGGCCATCAACAATACACCAGTTAATACATGTAAACCGTGAAAACCAGTGAGTAGGTAAAAAGTACCGCCAAACGTACCTGAGGTAAAACCAAACTTCAAACCGCTCCATTCCACCGCTTGCCCCCAGAGGAAATAGCCCCCCAGGGCCATGGTTGCCAGCCACCACCCACGAAAACCCCAAACATTGTGGCGGGCCATCTGCCGCTCAGCCAAATAAATAGTTCCTGAACTAGAAACCAGCACAAAGGTGTTGATCAGAGGTGTTTGCCATTCCAAACCCTCCACCCCGTGGGGTAACCAATCAAGGGCGTTTAACTTGAGCAAGGCATAGCCTGAGAAAAAGGCGAGGAATATTACACTTTCCGAACAGAGAAAAATTATAAATCCAGTGAGATTGTGGTTGGCATGCATGCCTTGGTTGTGGTGGGAGCCTGTACTTTCCATTGCTTATGCCTCTAAAAGAGATTGGTTTTCGTAAGCACTTTGATTTTCCACAAGAGCCTTTCCAGTGCCATAGCCATAGGGCCCACTGATAACAGTAGGAACGTTTTCCTCAAAATTCTCTGCTGGCGGTGGCGAGGGCAAAAGCCATTCCAAACCAATGGCATTCCAGGGATTTTGGGGTGCTTGGGGCCCCCTAACCCATGAGCTGATCATATTAATAAGAAAAGGAATTATCGAAACACCGAGTAAAAAACTACCTAGGCTTGCCACCACATTCCAAAAAGTAAACTCAGTGTCGTAGGAAGAAACACGCCTTGGCATACCCATTAAACCAAGGGGATGCATTGGAAAGAAATTCAAGTTTGTTCCAATAAATGTTAAGAAGAAGTGCAATTTTCCCAAACCCTCATAATACATGCGCCCGGTAAACTTAGGGAACCAATGGTAAATCGCTGCATAGATGCCCATCACTGCAGCGCCGTAGATTACATAATGAAAGTGCCCAACAACAAAGTAGGTGTTATTAACGTGAATATCTATGGGCACAGTGGCCAACATAATTCCTGTTACCCCAGCAAAAACAAAATTAAACAAACCTCCAAGGCTGAAAAGCATCGGAGTATTTAGGCGTAATTTACCGCCCCAAATAGTTGCAAGCCAGGCAAATACCTTCACACCGGTTGGCACAGAAATCAACATGGTTGTAACCATGAAAAGATTTCTCATCCACTCAGGCACGCCACTGGGGAAAAAGTGGTGCACCCAAACGATCAAGCCCAAGAACACAATCGCAAATGATGCCAAAGCAACAAAGGCATAGCCAAACAATGGTTTGCGAGAATGGGCACTGAATAGCTCCGAAAAAATACCAAATACAGGCAAAATGATCACATAAACAGCTGGGTGGGAATAGAACCAGAAAAAATGTTGATAAAGCACTGGATCACCGCCACCCTCCGGCTGAAAGAAGCTTGTTCCAACCACCAAATCGAATAGAAGCATTATTGCTCCACCGGTGAGGGCTGGTAAACCAATCAATTGCAGCGATTGGGCCGCCCAGGCCGTCCAAATAAATATAGGCATGCGGAAAAAAGTCATCCCAGGGGCCCGCATTCTTATGATCGTGGTAACAAAATTTACGGCTCCCATAATCGAGGAAACCCCCGAAAGTGCCACGGCTGTGAGCCACATCCCCTCGCCGCTAACCAAATTCCCCAGGGGGTTTTGAGTACTCACAGGTGGATAAGACCACCAGCCTGAATTAGCCGGGCCTCCGGGAAGAAGGAAACTTGAAATTAAAATAACCCCAAAAATTGGAACCAACCAAAAGGCCACTGCATTGAGCCTTGGGAAAGCCATATCTGGGGCGCCAATCATCGTTGGGATTAATAAATTATTTAAACCATTCAACACAGGAAAAATAAACATAAACAGCATGATAGTTCCATGCATTGTGTAGAGGCCGTTATACACAGTGCGGTCTACTAAATCATTTTCCGGGGTGATTAATTCGCCCCGCATTATCATTGCAAGCAAACCGCCAATCAGAAGAAAAAATATCGCTACTGTGATGTATTGAATACCAATCACCTTTGCGTCGGTATTGAAACTAAAAAAGCGTTTCCAATTATCAGGTGCCCCTGGCACGGGGGCATTTGATTTCAGCACACGAGGATCGTAGGAAGCGAGGGTCATGATTTAACCGTTATGGGGGAGTTGATTGGAGCCTGGCACATTCACCATCGGGGCGGGAGCTGGCACAACGGTGGGCCATCCCCTTGCACCTTTTGCCTGGCGTTGTTTGTATTCAGCCACCGCATCACTTAAACCAGGCTGGAGTGGTTTGCTGGCAGCTTGTTTGAGCCAATTGTTGTATTCAGCCTCAGATTCAACCACCACATCGGCTTGATTGGTGGAAAACCAAGTGCCGCTATACATCGAATCGCGTAAGCGATAACGCCCTTCGCGGGTGGGGGTGAGATTTAAATTGATTGCCCGGCCCGGAATAATGTCTTGTTTTAATCTAAATGCTGGCACATAAAATCCATGAATTACATCTTCACTAACCAATCTAAAGGTTACTGGCTTATCAACAGGTAAATGCAATTCAGTAGAGCTAACCTTGGCCGCCGGATAGTTGAATTGCCAAGACCATTGCCTAGCAGTTACCTCCACTTGCTCAGCCGGTAGACGATCCCCCAAGAAACCACCCACCTCTTCAATTGGATCACCGCGATGGATGTGCTCCATCGGCCCTAACACTGCAAGCTTTTGATTAACACGCACTGAATAGAAGGCAATGCCAAAAACAATTAGTGCTGGAATAACCGTCCAGATGATTTCCAAGCGGGTATTGCCTTCAATCGGTTCTGCATCACTCATGTCGTATTTCTCAGCCCGATTAAATATCACAACCCAAGCCATCACTGAGATAACACCAAAAAAAACAAAAGTTGCCAAGGCGGTTTCAAAACTGAACAAGCCATCCACCAGGGGGGCAGCTGTTGAAGCTTGAACAGGTAACCAGTGATATGCCTGGCGACTCATCCAGAAACTAAATACCACCAATACACCGGTCCAGGCGCTAACTAAGGCCAAGGCGGAATAATTAATGCGCGTTGAAGAGCTATTCATGGCAATGCCTCCTTGAGATCAGCGCCAGCGGCCAGCAGCTGATCTGCGGTTATGTGAACGCCAAATTCAGCAGCCAACTGGGCGCCAAGGGTGCCGTGAAGCCCTAAAACGCCCATCATCACCACCCCAGCAAATAAGTAGGGCCATTGCACCTGCCTGCCCATATCTTTGCGCCAAACAAAGCGTTGATAACCTCTCCAAATAGTCATCAGTACGATCACCAAAAGAATCAACACCCCACCAACCCCATGCCAGGTCATCGTTACAAAACTTTCGAGGCCAAAGGTACTTTTAACGCCTGCCAATGGCACCGCCGTGAGCATCTCATAAAAGCCAGCAGTAACTGTAAAAAAACTAATCACTGCGCAAGCAAGCAGGTTATACCAACCCACATCATGTAAACCTGGCCTAGTTACCGGCAATGCCAAGAAGCGAAAAATACGCTTCTCCAAAGGATAAAAAGCTCCTGCGAAGTCGAACGCTATGGCTATAACAAATAATCCAATGGTTAGATGAACTAAATTAGGATGAATCGGCAGGCTGTAGGGCAAATCATTGGGCCCTAAGCCGGCTGCGATTTGATTTAAGGGGCTTTCTGCTGGCAGCATCACACTAAAAAACCGCATTACACCAACCCCGCCCGCATTGCTTCCACCACCTTCACCGTGTGAAGCCCATATATCCATATCAATTTATCGCCAAGGAAAACCTGCACAACCACCAAGGCAGCCAATAAAGAATCAACTCCAAGGAAGGCCAGCGGCAAGCTGAGCGGATCCTTTGCTCTCAATACATAGCGCCAGCCGGTAAGCACAGATAGAACCCCCGCTAAAGACCAGCCTATGGTGCTATGGATATTTAAAATGTTGCGCGCATCACCATAGGGGTTAGCCAAGCCGGCCTCCACTTGGCCAAACATGATCGCTACAAAGATGGCGCTGGTGGCGAATAACAGATTCCACCAACTCACCTCAAACAAGGCGCGCCTACCTGCAACTACACCGATAAAATCGAATAGCACTGAAATCAATGCCATCGCAATAACGAAGTGCACAACTATTGGATGAATAGTGTCCATCCAAGGCAGGTTGTGGTCGTTCAGGGGGGGAAGCAGATGCTCAAGCATTAGCAAACCCAAGAGCTAGCTTTGCCTCTATCGATAGCGCCCATGGATTAAGGGTGCTCATTTCTCCCCTATTCCTTCATGACTGATCACTCCTCAGGCCCATGGCGCCTCGAAGCAGACAGCCTTGGCCAGGTGCAGGTGCCCGCTGAGCGCTATTGGGGTGCCCAAACCGAACGGGCGAGGTTGATGTTTCAGCTTGGGCAAGATCCGGTGCCCCTGCCATTAATCCATGCAATAGCCCGCATAAAAAGGGCCGCTGCTGCTGCTAATTCCCAGCTGGGGCTCCTAGATGGCGAACGCTGCAACTGGATCAGCCGGGCCGCCATGGAGGTGGAGCAGGGCCGGTGGGATCAAGAATTTCCCCTCTCCACTTGGCAGAGCGGTAGCGGCACTCAAACAAACATGAACCTGAATGAGGTAATCGCCAATCGCGCTTGCGAACTAGCAGGCCAACCCCTTGGCAGTAAAAGCTGCGTGCATCCAAACGACCATGTGAACAAAGGCCAAAGCACTAACGATGTATTCCCCAGTGGGATCCACATCGCTAGCGAGCGCCAGCAGAGGCTCCAACTTTTGCCGGCCCTAGGGGATCTAGCTGCCAGTTTTGAAGCAAAGGCAACCGCTTGGAGCGATGTGGTGAAGATCGGCCGCACCCATCTGCAAGATGCAGTACCACTTACTTTTGGCCAAGAAATTGGCGGTTGGGCGACCCAATTGCGCAGCGCTGCCGCAAGAATTGAAGCTGGATTTGAAGAACTGCGCCAAATCCCCCTAGGCGGCACTGCCGTTGGCACTGGTTTAGGCGCAAAAGCTGGTTTCGCAGAGACCACCTGCCAGTTACTTAGCGAATGGGAAGGGGTTAGCTGGCAGTGCAGTGGTAATCGCTTTTCCCTAATGGGCAGCCACGATGGCCTGGTTCAGCAAATGACCCGGCTCAGGCTTTTGGCGGGGGCTCTACACAAGATCGTTAATGACATTCGCCTTTTAGCCTGCGGACCTAGGGCCGGCCTGGGGGAACTGCTGCTGCCAGCCAATGAACCAGGCAGTTCGATCATGCCGGGCAAAGTAAATCCCACCCAATGCGAAGCCGTAGCAATGGCAACAGCCCAAGTGATGGGCCTTGATCAAGCAGTGGCTATCGGTGGCAGTGGCGGCCACCTACAAATGAATGTATACAAGCCATTATTAGCGCTTAATTTAATTCGCAGCGGCGAATTACTTAGCGACTGTTGTTATTCTCTGCGGGTGCACCTGGTGGAGGGAATGGAATTAAATATCAATAAAATAGAACATTTTCGCGATCAATCGCTAATGCTTGTAACGGCCTTAGCTCCTGTGATCGGCTACGACAAGGCAGCAAAAATCGCCCAACATGCCCATGCGGAAGGGCTTACCTTGCGGGAGGCCGCCATCGCCCTTGATGCAATCAGCGCAGAAGCCTTCGACCACAGCGTTAACCCTAAAAAGATGACCTCAATTCAAGATTAATTACTTCTTAGATATGCCAAGCCCACACCAATAATCAAACTAAAAATAAGCGCCCCCGCCAACAGCAACAGGGCAAACCATTCCCCACCAGAGAGTGGCCGCCGCTCCGGTAGCAATATTTCTTGGCTAGCAGGAGAAGGCGAAGTTGAATTATCTATAACAAGATCATATTTGCGCCTTAATTCTGGATCACCCAAAACCTCTATGGCTTCCTGCAAAGCGCAAAATTGCACACTCGCCTCAGCGGGCTCTAATTCGGTGGTATCCGGGTGGAAGCGTTTGCTAAGCCGCCGGAATGCCGCCCTCAATTCTTCAGGGCTTGCATCTGCCTCCACACCAAGGCGCTCATAAAGATTGGCAGTGGAGCTGGAGTTAACCAAGCCGATTGGGCTCTATGGCTTGCGATCCTAGGGAAACCTACTTGCCCTGCCCTGAGCAACGATTTCCCCTGGGACCTGCTGGCTTGGCAGCCCAACAGCCAACAGCTGCAGCAACTGCAGGAGCTGCAGCTGTTGTTGCGCCATTGGAACCAACAACTAAATCTCACCAGGTTGGTGGAGGGGCCCGACTATTGGATTGGTCAAGTATTCGACAGCCTTTGGCCGCTTCAGCCCTGGTTAACAGGTGAACTAAACGGCGCTAACTGTGCTCAGAAATTTTCGGTGGTTGATGTGGGCACCGGCGGCGGTTTTCCTGGGCTTGCCATCGCTATTGCCTTACCCAATGCCCAATTAACCCTGGTGGATTCCGTGGGTCGCAAACTTGAGGCCGTGGGCGCCATGGCCAAGAAGCTTGGGCTGAGCGAAAGGCTTAGCTTGCGATGCGAGCGGGCCGAAAAAAGTGGACGCGAACGCAGCTGCAGAGGCCAATTTCAATTGGCGGTAGCTCGCGCTGTCGCCCCAGCTGCTGTGGTTGCTGAATACCTGGTGCCGCTATTAGCTCCCAACGGCACTGCCCTGCTTTATCGAGGCCAATGGAGCGCCGCAAATCAAGCCGAATTGGTTGAAATTGCACGCCAGCTCAAGGCAGAAGCTGGGGAACCACGGGCCATTGAACTTCCAGAGGGCAAAGGTCAACGGCATGTAATTCCGCTTACCCCTGTAGCGGCATGCCCAACTACCTACCCAAGGGCCGTTGGAATCCCAACAAAACAACCTCTGCGCCCCGCTCCCTAGGAGCCAAGTCGTTGTAAAACGCTGCCACCAAGGGCTTGTTTTAAGTGCCTCAAGATTGCTGGAATCTCTGCTCGCCAAGGGCTTTCAGCCAGTGCCGCCAATAATTCCGCTTCGCTTACTGCCCCTTCACTGCCGGCTGGCGCCTCGAAAAAATCGGCATTGCAACCTGGGAACCAATGGTTGGCTTGGCCCAAAAGTCCATATCTAGCTTTGGCGTAGCTCTGCAGATCCCATCCCTCCAGCAGGTTATGGAGCCACAAAAGGATCGGTAGGTTGATCTGCCCTGGGGTGGCTTGCCATGGGGGCAACCCCTGCTGCCAGCTGTTAAGCCAGGCATCACCCAACTTTTGCTGCAGGGCAGCTTGCAATCGAGCTGATATCAGTGGTAATAATTCTTCGGCCTTGGCAAGCAGGCCCACTGCCTGTAAATGTAAATCCAAATCTGCAGCAGTGGCAGCACCAACGCTGATGGTGTGCACCCGCGGATCACTTAAACAAAACAGATCGTTAAAAACAATCGGATGCAATGGCTCACAGAGCTGCTTTAAACGCTCAGAAGGTGAATGAAGATGGCCGCCTTTATCGGTGGGGCTAATTATAAACACACCCATATCTTGATCAATCGCTGCACTTAAGGCGGGGCTATTGTCTTGGCGAATATAATACCAATGGATATTAACGTAATCAAAAGAGCCACTGTTAATCGCCGCCTCAATTAAAGCTAGCGGTGCATGGGTGGAAAAGCCCACATGGCCGATGCAGCCATCCCTTTGCCAGCGCTTAACTATCTCTAAGCAGCCCCCTGGCCGCAAGCATTGCTCTAAATGTTCGGGAAGATTAATTCCGTGCAAAGTTAGTAGATCAAGCCGTTGCACTTGCAATAATTCAAAGCTGCGCTCCAGCATTGATTCAAATTCTTTGCTGTTTGCATAGGGCGCAATTTTGGTTTGCAGAATCCGTTTTGGATCTGGATGTGCATCTAGTAGTTTGCCCAGCTGCAATTCTGAGCTGCCATAAAAACGCGCTGTTTCAATGTGATGCATGCCAGCCCCAATGGCTGCCTTCAAGATCGATTCCAGATTTACCTGGCTTTCAACCGTTATTTCTTCCGCTGGTAGATCGCTCCAGCTTTGCTGAAAGCGCATGCCACCAAGGCTTAATAGGGGCATCTGTAATTCAGTTCTGCCAAAACGACGGCAGGGAACAAAGGCCAAATCAAGCTCCGCCAGAGGAGGATTCAGCTGATGGCAGTTGCTCAAATGGCAGCCAATGGATGCAATCAACCGGGCAGGTATCGATGGCCTCCTGAACCCGTTCAAGGCTGTCGCCGTTTTGACGTATTACCCGCGATCTGCCCCGATTTGGCTCCACCAAAAAGGTATTACACGCCACATGGGCGCAATACCTACAGCCAATACAAACCTCTTCATCAACCCAAATCGCCTCCTGGCGCAAGCTGCCCCCCAGCAGTGGCTCTTTACCTGTATTTGCTTGCCCAGGAACCGCCAGTGGCGGAGCTGCAAAGGCAATTGAAGGGTCGATTTTCAAAGCAACCAGGGGGCTTTCAACCCTGCCAACGGGTAACTACCAGCTCGATGCTGCCATCGGCACTTACCTGTTGTTCTTCCACTACAAAGCCCTCAGCGGAAGCGCTATTTAAGATGCTGTGCAAGGCATAACGCTGCGTTAGTTGCGACATAAACCGCTCAAGGGGAATTGGTAAACGCCATAGATCGAGATCAGTTACTAATTCATAACGGCCTTCACTGCTATTCCAGCGAAAACCAATGTCGCCACCTTCAGCCTGGGGACAACATAGATCTGTCTTTTGGGTTTGGCCTTGATAACCGCGCAGTAATTGAGCCGCTTCGCTTGGTGTTTGGCCAAGATCCTTGAGGGCAGCCACCAAGGCGACAGGATCGCGCAATTCAGTTTTAATCGTGCTGAAGTGAGACATTGCTGGCTTGATTTTGGTGGATTTCCGCAGGGGCGGATTGGTAGTGGTTAGAGGTAGGGGTGCAGCGCTGAACGGTGCCCAACCTTGCTTCAATCGAGCTAGTGAGCTCTATACAACCCACACCTTGTACGCCCTCAACAAGCTCCTCCACTGCGCCATTTGGGCGAATACAGAAGCGAATGGTTTGCTGGGGCACGGCAGAACCGATTTCAATCAGTTTACTTAGTTTTCCTTGCCAGCTGCGTTAATCCCAGTCGTTTTGTAAACGGGAAAGCAAGGCTGGATTTTGCAGTTGCTCTAGGGCATTGCGGGCATCATCCCGCACACCTGAATCAGCATCATCAATGCAAGCAGCCACAAGAGCTTCCCCTAGGGACAAGGCCAAATCAGGCTCCAAATAGGCGTAAAGCCGCCCTAAACCCCAAGCGCTATTGCTGCGCACGGCTGGTTCCGAATCGATGCGCAGGCTTAAAAGCAGTTGTTGCGCAACAGCTTCCCGCTGATTTGAGTTGTTCAAGCTGCTATCTACAAGCGAACTCGTGGCCCAAAGGCGCACCGCTGCGATGTCGCTGCCCAGGGCCTTTAGCAGGGCTGGAATCACCTCAAAACTTGGGTAGTTACCGAGGGTCCAAGCCAGGGCTTTACGCACAAAGCCGTTGCTGTCTTGTTGCAATTTTGGCAGCAACAGCGGTAGAGCCTCGGGATGGGGGTTACGTCCAAGGGCATAAACGGCGCTCATCCGCAGAATTGGGCAGCTGCTATCGAGCAACGGCAGCAGCAAAGGCAGCGCACGGGGATCACGGTGCTCACAAAAAAACTTCAATCCTTGCAATTGCTGCTCATGGTTGCCCTGCAGTTCAACCAGGGCTTGATCTACCAGTTCCTGTTGTAACGCTATGTCTTGAGTTTTATCCGATAGTTCACTGATCAGATCTAGGGGGTCTTGGGCCGCCTCAGCCTCTAATTCCTCCTCTAATAGGGCAAGTTCAAGCGTTAATTCATCGTGGTTGGTCATGGAACTCAACCCAAAGGCGCCGGAGCAGCCATATCACCAGGCAACCAAATGCGAGCACTCACGGCAAATAGGGCAGCGGAAAACAGCAGCACTATGAGGGCTGGCAGCAGCTTGGATCTAAAAAACGCCATTAACTTCCAGCGAAACAGCACATCCCTATTGTTGCCTCTTCGCTGCCCCTGGTGAAACTTCCTATGAACAATCGCGCCCGCAGCAGGCGGATCATCACGGTGGGAATGGAAGGGGTAGCCAGCGGCGCTCCATACATGGTGGGCAGCAAATTACTTCAGGGCTGGCTAACTGCCAGCAATATTCCGCTGCCATTGATTGGCCTATTGCCCCTGGCGGAATTGCCATACACCTTGAAGCTGTTTTGGGCCCCCTTATTAGACCGCTGGCCCATTCCCTGGCCCGATCGCCGTAGGGGTTGGATCCTTTTAATGCAATTACTGCTGGTGCTAGTAATTGCATCGATGGCACTGCTGCAACCCAGCACTAACCCCAGGGCCCTAACTGCCATTGGGTTAATTGCCTTAATCCTGGCAATTTGTAGCGCCAGCCAAGACATCGTTATTGATGCCTATCGCACCGATTTATTAGCAGAGGAGGAGCGGGGCGCTGGAGCGGCAAGTGCCTCCCTTGGTTATCGAGCTGCTGGCTTAGTGATCAGTTCTGGTGGTTTTTTATTGGCTGGCACCTATGGCTGGCCTGCGGCCTTTGCCGCTGCCGCTGGCCTAATGCTTTTGGTGGTGCCATTCACTATTAATGCCCCAAGTATTCCGCCCCTAAGCCAACCGGTTGTGAGCTTGCGCCAAGCGGTGCTTGGCCCAGCCAGGGAATTTTTAATAAGAAGCGGCTCTAGCAAAGCGCCGGTGTTACTGCTGCTGGTGTTGTTTTACCGCTGGCCGGATGGATTGCTAAATGCAATGGCAATTCCCTTCTTGAGCCTCAATGGGTTTGATGAAGCAACAATTGGATTAGTGCAGGGGGCATGGGGAATTGGAGCAACGATGCTGGGAACAATATTAGGTGGTGTTTTATTTAGTTATCTGGGCATGAATCGATCCCTATGGATTTTTAGTTTGGTGGGGGCAACTGGAAATTTAAGTTATTGGGCAATCGCACAATTTAAGGGGGGGATTTTTGCTCTTTTGCTCGCTGCTGGTTTTGAAAATATTGGCGGTGGAATGGTTGGGGCCGTATTTGTAGCCCTATTAATGAGCCTATGTAATCCCCGCTATTCAGCAACCCAATACGCGCTCCTATCCGGTATTTATGCCCTAAGCCGTTCACTACTATCGGCACCTGCTGGATTGCTGGCGGAAAGGTTTGGTTGGTCGGAATTTTTTCTACTCAGTGCAGCAGCTTCAATCCCTGCTTTTATTTTGCTCGCCTTTGTGGCCCCTTGGCAAGAAAGGGAGGCGCGGGGAGCATTTGATCCATCAAAGGATTTGCATTAAACCTATGCAGATGTGGAAGTAGCAAATCGGCGCCTTAGCTGACCGCAGGCTGCATCTGCATCAAGGCCTCGGCTGGCTCGAACACTCACGGCAATCCCCCTGCCTTCGAGGTTGCTGCGAAATGCCTCAACTGCAGCTGGGCTAGGCCTTTGAAATTCTTCTTCTTCAATTGGATTGTAGGCAATTAAATTCACATGGCTCTGAAAGCCACTCACCAAATCAGCCAGGGCTAATGCCTGGGCAGGATGATCATTTAAACCACCCAAGAGAATGTATTCAAAACTTAAACGCCTACCTGTTGTTAATACATATTGCTTGCAATCTTCTAATAAAATCTCTAGTGGATAGGCATGGGCAGTGGGAATTAATTGCTCCCTTAGCTGTTGATCTGGAGCATGCAAACTAACCGCTAGGGTGAACTGAGTTCGCCCGAGGCGCTCCTTGGCTAGGGCCGCAAGTTTTGGCAGGGTTTTGGGTACACCAACGGTGCTGATAGTGATCTGACGCTGGGCCATTCCCAAATCACTACAGAGGCAATCAATAGAAGCAAGTACTGCGTCGATATTGAGAAGCGGTTCTCCCATACCCATAAAAACCACGTGGCTTGGACGCTGTTGCATCACCTCCCGCACGCTCAAAACCTGATCAACAATTTCATGCAACGCAAGGGAGCGTTGAAAGCCCCCCTTACCTGTGGCGCAAAAACGGCAGGCCATGGCACAACCAACTTGGCTGCTAACGCAAACGGTTAAGCGATTTGGATTAGGGATACCTACGGTTTCAATACTGAGGCCATCGTGGGTGGCAAGCAGCAATTTGGTAGTGCCATCAAGGGCAACACTGCGTTGCAGCTCCCGGGATCTACCAATCCAATCAAACGCATCAGCAGGTGGCTCTGCCAACAATTGCTGCCGAAATTGCTTCGGCAGCACTGAAACCTGATCTAGATCTCGAACACCTTTGCTGTAAAGCCAATCATGCAGTTGTCTGCCTCGAAAAGCCGCCTGCCCCCGTTGCTGAACCCATTCCTCAAGGGCAGGGCGACCAAGACCTAAAAGTGGTGCGTTTAGGGCCAAACCAATAGGCCATGCCCCAACCAAATCTCAACAGCTAGCAAAGCAATGAAACCGAGCATTGCAGCACGACCATTAGTTAATTCGCAATGGGTATGAAAACCAAAGCGAGGCAGTTGGCGCCTAGGTACCAGGGAGGGTTGCAGGGGTTGAGTTGTTGAAGACATCTATTAGATGTCCTCGCTGAGTAAACCTTCTTCCTGCAAACCCTCAAGCGCCTCTAGATCTGGCAGGAATTGCTCTTGATCCAAATCGTCACCTAAGGGACGGGCAAAGGCAGCAAAATTACTACCTTCAGCTATGCCATAGCGACTGCGCGTGGCTTGGAGTTCATCGTCGGAGGGATCATCCAACACTGCAGCGGTGGGCTGGGGCAGAGGCATCTCAACTGTGTAGTCGGGGCGGAGGGCACTAGCTCTGCGGTAACTGGCATTTTCCTCATCGAGAATATCTGGATGGGGACCGGCCTCTGCCCTCAACTCCTCTTCAAAGCCACTGAAGCCTGTACCCGCTGGTATCAAACGACCGATGATTACGTTCTCCTTCAGGCCGCGTAACCAATCGCTCTTACCTTCAATCGCCGCCTCAGTTAACACACGAGTTGTTTCTTGGAAGGAGGCAGCCGAGATGAAACTATCAGTGTTAAGAGATGCTTTGGTAATACCAAGAAGCACTGGGGTGAATTCAGCAGGGGCACCACCGGTAATGGCAATGGCTTGGTTGACTTGATCCACCTGACGCAATTCAATCAATTCACCTGGGAGCAGGGTTGTATCACCGGCGTCCTCAACACGAACCTTATTAGTCATCTGGCGAACAATCACCTCGATGTGTTTATCATCGATGGTTACACCCTGGGACTTGTAAACATTTTGCACCTCTTGAACAAGCGCTGTTTGCAAGCGTGAAATAGCCTGATTAGCAGCATCCATAGATACATTGCGCGAGCGCAAATCCTCGAATAGAACTTCTAGAAGTTCATGGGGATTGATGGGGCCATCGGTTAGGAGATCACCAGATTCAACCAATTGACCATCGCTCACCATCACAGTGCGTCCTAACAAAATGGGATATTCAGTGCTCAATTCATCACCTTCAATCACTGAAACAGTGGGGGCATCTTCATCCTCTTTCTGTTCTATCTTCACGCTGCCCGCCTTGCGGCACAGCACAGCTGAATCCCTGGGGCGACGGGCTTCCAGCAATTCTTCAATACGGGGTAAACCCTGAACAATATCGCCAGTTTTGGCCCTTTCAAACACCAGCTGAGCGAGGGTATCGCCGCGAAGCACCAAATCGCCATCGCGCACGTGCAGGATCGAATCCGGTGAAACCATATAGGGGCGGCCCACCCGTAGAGAGATCGAATCAGGTCCAATCGATTCCACCTGACCGCTGTGGGGGGCGATTAGATCAGAAGCAAGTTGCTCACCTTCAACAATGCGTTGACCAATGGCTACGCTGGGCTTTTCATTCTGCAATTTAACTACCAACAAATCATCGGGCCTTTCAACTATTAAACGCCGAATTGGCTCCCCTTCAGCGCTATCTGGAAGTTGCACAATACCATCTTCTTTGCAAAGGATTTGAACAGTTGCAACAACATCTCCTCGCTTAATTGAATCTCCATCAGCCACTTTTACTTCGGTGTGGGTTGAGCCGTGGCTGGCATCTGAAAGGGTGTCCCTCCTCACCAGGTGAGATTCAAGGATCACAAGCTGGAGACGATCGATGGTTTTTGCCCGCTTATCAGGCACCATCTCAACGTCTACGGTCATTTGTGGCGTGGTATCAAAAGTTTCAAGAATTAATTGGGTACGCAGAAGCTCAACGCCCTCAACCGATTTAACCAATTCAGCATCTTTAAAGGTAAGCCGTTGCACAGCCTTAAGGCCGAGGGATGGACCATTTGCTTGTTTAACGGTGCCAAGTTCTGGCAGATGAGCCTCATCGGGAATTGCGTATTCCTCCACAGGACGGAGCAGTAATGCCCCGCCTTCTGGTGTATCAACGGATTCCACAAATAGCATTGATTCAGCCACCAATCCAGCTGCGATTTCTTCGCCCGGGTTTACCATCTTGCCCTCGTCGGCAAAACGGCTTAACACCTTGCTATCAGTTACTAAATGCAGGGTTCCAGAACGGACAATAATTTCACGCAGAATGTCATTCTTCTGGGCAACAGTAACAATGCCTGCAGTTTGACTGAATATATCTTTAACCACCTCAGTACCAGCTTCAATCCACTGGCCATCCTCAATCATCAGAAGGGATATATCTTTGTTTATTTCATGGGTTTCTTGGGGAATCCAGAGCAGGGTTCCACCTTTAGAAACCTCATATCCGTGTTTTGCACTACGGGCTTTTTTGATACCAAGACCAGGGGCAAATTTAATCAAACCGCCTGTTTGAGTGCGGAAGCGATCGTCGGTAAGTTCTGCAATTACCTCGCCATTGGCAATCTTTGTACCAGGCTCAGTATTTAAGCGATATCTAATATTGTCTTTACCCTCAAGGTGCCAGATCTGGCCGCTGTGGGTAGTGGTTGCGATAAGCTTGCAATCCTTCAATAACAAGCTGGAAGTAACAATTTCAACTTCCCTTGAATCGCCTTGAGACTCCCTTAGCCTTACGCTGCCGCCATATTCACTGATCTGCCTGCTTTCGGCTAGAACATCACCATTGTGCACTTTGCTAGCACCTTTAACAACCGGGAATGCATTGGGGGGCAAGTTATAAACGTCGCCGCCAAAAACCCAAAGCCTTCCTAAGCGCTGTGCCTTCAAAGTGATATTACCTTGACGGTCGGGAACCTCCTTGGGTTGAATTACATCTTCATAGCGAACTTGACCGGCCAAATCACAAATAACATCCTTACTCGCCTTTTCAATACTCTTCTTAACAGCAGCACCACTAGAAATCTGAGCCAGAATTATGTCGTTAGGAACACTTGCACCATCAGCAACAAACAGAATAGAGCCCGTGGTGATATCTAGTTTCTGTGCTTTACCCTTTGTGGATGGTTTTAAGGTGAGGCTGAAATCAACTTCTGCAATCTGAGCTTCAACACCATGGGGAGTGCGGTGGGGACGAACCTTAGCCTTGGAATCAAATTCAACAATTCCATCCACCAAAGAACGAACAACACCAGTTTCAGCAGTTGACACACCACCGGTATGGAAAGTGCGCATGGTTAACTGCGTGCCAGGCTCACCAATGGATTGGGCTGCAATAATGCCAACCGCCTCACCAAGATCAACTAATTCGTTGTGGGCTAGGGCCCAGCCATAGCATTTGCGGCAAACTGAACGAGCGGCTTCGCAGGTAAGTGGTGAACGAACACGAACTTCTTTGATGGCAGCTTTTTCAATCTGCTTACTTAAAATGGGATCAATCTCAGTATCTCGTTCAGCTATCACGGTGCCTTCGGCATCAATAACGGGTTCAGCCACCAATCGACCAAGCAAACGATTGCGATAACGGCCATTGTCATCTGCCGCAACGATGATGCTGCGCACAGTGCCGCAATCGTCTTCCCGAACGATCACATCTTGGGCAACATCAACCAAACGCCTGGTGAGATAACCGGAATCAGCGGTGCGCAGGGCGGTATCAACCAAACCCTTGCGCGCTCCATAGGAGGAGATCACATATTCAGTAACGGTTAAACCTTCGCGGAAATTTGTGCGAATCGGAAGGTCGATAATCTCCCCTTGGGGGTTGGCCATTAGGCCACGCATGCCAACCAACTGACGCACCTGGGACATGTTGCCCCGGGCACCAGAGTTAGCCATCATCCATACGGAATTCAGGGGGAAATTATCATCAAAGTTTCGCTTAACTGAATTCACCAAACGTTCGTTTGTTTCAGTCCAGGTGTCAATTACCTTGGTGTGCCTTTCAACCTCAGTTATTTCACCCAAACGATATCTTTCCTCTGTTTGAGTAATCTGTTTTTCAGCATCTTCAAGCAGCTGGGGCTTGTCGTCGGGCACTTTCAAATCATCTACCGATATGGAAACCGCCGCCTGGGTAGCAAAGCGAAAACCCAAATCTTTTAGATCATCCGCCATCGCGGCCGTAGCTGCGGTGCCATGGTGTTTGTAGGCCCAAGCCACTAAGCCACGCAAACCTTTCTTATCGATAATTCGATTTCGGAAGGGGGGTGGAATCCTGGATGGCTCACGTTTTGCGGCAGCTTCTGCAGCCGCAAGAGCAGCGGCTTCTGCGGCCTTAGCTGCCTTCGACTTACTTGAAGATTTACGGGCGGCGGGCTTGGAGGTGCTGGTCATGACCTTTAACAGGAGGGGGGTAGGAAGATTTGACTGAATTCAAGCAAGCAGGGGCGTATTACCTGGTGGCCACCGCATCAATGATTGTGCGATTCATGACCACACGACCAGTAGTTGTTAAAAGATAGCGACTAATCAGCGCACCATCTTCATCTAAGCGATCGCGGCGGTATTTCCATTGTTCAACCCTGGTGCCATCGCTAAGGGTTTCACTCTTTAAGGGTTCAGTTGCTTCGTCATCGTCTTCAACCTCACCGCTAAATCGAACCCAAAGCCAATCGTGCAAGCCGATGCGTTTTTCAGCAAACGCATTACAAACATCACTCAAGCTGGCAAAACTCCATGCTCGATCACCGAATTCAGGTATTGGGTTCTCTTTACGGGTTGCGGTGAGGTAGTAGGAACCAAGCACCATATCTTGGGAAGGGGTGATAATTGGTTCACCTGTAGCTGGCGAAAGAATGTTGTTGCTTGCCAGCATCAACATTCGGGCTTCGGTTTGAGCCTCAAGGGATAGGGGAACATGGACGGCCATTTGATCACCGTCGAAGTCTGCGTTGAAAGCAGGACACACCAGAGGGTGCAGCTGAATAGCCCGACCATCTACAAGTTTTGGTTCAAATGCTTGGATACCTAAACGGTGCAGGGTGGGGGCGCGATTCAACATGATTGGATGGCCATCAATAACCTCCTGCAATACCTGCATAACTTCATCATCTGCCCTTTGAATCATCTTCTTGGCAGCTTTTATATTGTTAACTATATTTTGACGAATTAAACGGTGAATAACAAAGGGTTGGAAGAGCTCGATTGCCATTTCCTTAGGCAAACCGCACTGATTCATTTTAAGTTTAGGGCCCACAACGATTACAGATCGGCCAGAATAATCAACCCTTTTACCAAGAAGATTCTGACGGAAGCGGCCCTGTTTCCCTTCAATGATGTCGCTCAAGGATTTAAGTGGCCTGTTGTTAGCACCAACTACGGTTCTTCCCCGGCGACCATTATCAATCAGGGCATCAACAGCCTCCTGAAGCATCCTTTTTTCATTGCGCACAATGATTTCAGGCGCAAGAATTTCCTGAAGCCTTGCTAAACGGTTGTTGCGGTTGATAACGCGGCGGTAGAGGTCGTTTAGATCTGAAGTGGCAAATCGACCACCATCAAGCTGCACCATTGGCCGCAGGTCGGGCGGGATCACAGGAATGGCATCGAGCACCATCCATTCGGGGCGCGCGTCGGTTGCGATAAAATTATCAATCACCCTCAAGCGTTTAATAAGTTTGGCACGTTTCTGCCCCTTGCTGCCATTAATATCCTCGCGCAATTCTTCGGCAATTTTAACTAATTCAAGATCTTCTAAAAGCCGCTTGAGAGCTTCTGCGCCGATGCCAACCTCTGGCTCATTTTCAATTTCAGAATCTTCCGCAAAAATCTCATCTTCTATCTCAAGCCACTCGTCTTCAGTGAGAAGTTGTTTATATTTGAGTGTTTTATGATCACCGGGTTCAAGCACTACATAACAGTTAAAATAAACAATCTGCTCCACATCCCGAAGGGGCATATCTAAAAGAATTGCCACATAGCTTGGGATACCCTTCAAATACCAAACATGGGATACGGGGGCAGCGAGCTTAATAAAGCCCATGCGATGGCGGCGCACGCGGCTTTCGGTAACTTCCACACCACAGCGTTCACAAACAATGCCCCTGTGCCTCACCCGTTTATACTTGCCGCAATGGCACTCCCAATCCTTGGAAGGGCCAAAAATCTTCTCGCAAAACAGCCCATCCATCTCCGGCTTAAGGGTGCGGTAATTGATGGTTTCCGGCTTGGTAACTTCGCCCACCACCTGGCCGTTAGGAAGGGTGCGCTGACCCCAATCCATGATGCGCTCTGGGGAAGCGAGCGTGATTTTGACGTAGTCGAAGTGACTTTCGGTACGGGTGTTGCTGTTGGTCATGGCCGCAGGGCAAAGGGGGGCTTCAGGTCAATTTTTAAGTGGATGGATTAATCCTCGTCGTAGTCGGCTACGCCAAGGGATTCATAGGTGGGCCGGCTGGGGGTGCTGCGACGGGGGTTGACGTCTTGCATCAAATCCACCTCAGCTCCTTCATCTGTGTAAACAGCAATATCAAGGCCGAGGGATTGCAGCTCTCGCATCAACACCTTGAACGATTCAGGTGTGCCTGGGCGGGGGATTGGTTTGCCCTTAACGATCGCATTAAGCGCTTCGTTTCTACCTTGCATATCGTCGGATTTAACCGTGAGCAATTCCTGCAGGGTGTAGGCGGCGCCATAGGCCTCAAGGGCCCAAACCTCCATCTCACCAAGGCGCTGGCCGCCCTGTTGAGCTTTGCCCCCCAGAGGTTGCTGGGTAACCAAGGAGTAGGGACCAGTGGAGCGGGCGTGGATTTTGTCGTCTACCAGGTGCACAAGCTTGAGGATGTATGCCCTGCCAACGGTTACCGGCTGATCAAAGGGCTCGCCGGTGCGGCCATCAACCAATTGGATTTTGCCGGGATTATCGGGGTTAAAAACCCAGTCTTTGCCGGGCTGTTTCCTGGCTTCCTCCAGATACATCTGAACGGTTTCCCGCGATTTTTCTGCGCCGTGCATCTCATCAAAAGGCACGATCTTGAATCGGGAATGGAGGTTATCTGCAGCCCAACCCATTAGGCATTCGAAAACCTGCCCCACATTCATGCGGCTAGGTACGCCAAGGGGATTGAGCACGATGTCTATGGGGGTGCCATCGGGCAGATAAGGCATATCTTCGAGTGGAAGAATCCGGCTGATGATGCCTTTGTTGCCATGGCGACCGGCCATTTTATCGCCAACTTGAATCTTGCGGCGCTGGGCAACGTAAACACGCACAACCATGTTTGCCCCCGGCGGCAACTCGTCACCCTGTTCGCGGGTGTAGATGCGAACATCAACAACCCTTCCTCTTTCTGTATTAGGAACCCTCAGGGAATTATCTCGAACATCACGAGCTTTTTCTCCAAATATAGCCCTTAAAAGTTTCTCCTCGGGGGGTTGGTCTGATTCACCTTTAGGTGTAACTTTACCAACTAAAATATCACCACTTTCAACGAAAGCACCAATTCTAATAATACCCATTTCATCCAAGTTGCCAAGGCTTTCCTCGGCCACATTAGGAATCTCCCTGGTTATTTCCTCAGGGCCGAGCTTTGTTTGACGAGCCTCAATTTCATACTTTTCGATGTGTACAGATGTATATAAATCCTCGCGTACTAATCGCTGGCTAACAAGAATTGCATCTTCATAGTTGTAGCCCTCCCATGGCATGTACGCCACCAATACATTCTGGCCAAGGGCAATTTCACCACCTTCGCAAGCGGAGCCATTTGCTAAAACCTGACCAGCTATAACCTTGTCGCCCTGGCCAACAATTGGCCTTTGGTTTAAACAAGTATCTTGATTTGAACGCTGATACTTTTGAAGCAGGTGGTAGTGATCATTTCCTTGATCATCACGAACAATGATTTGAGTTGAATCAACAAATACAACTTCACCATTCACATTGGTAATCGGCACCATTCCCGAATCCCTCGCCACTTGGGTTTCCAAGCCAGTGCCAACAAGAGGTCGCTCGGGCCTAAGTAAAGGCACTGCCTGCCTTTGCATGTTTGAACCCATCAGAGCCCGGTTGGCGTCATCGTGCTCCAAGAAAGGAATCAGGGAAGTAGCAACTGAAATCACCTGAACAGGTGACAACTGAACATAGTCCACCTGATTTGGGGGCACCGTTTCAAAATCTTGGCGATAACGAACAGGCACCAACTCAGCGGTAATTTTTCCATCAGAATCAGTTGCCACATCGCCGGGGGCAACCCTGCATTCATCCTCTAAATCGGCGGCGATATAAATAGGGTCGCCGGTTTTAATTACATGGCCATTTTCAACCCGCCAAAATGGTGTTTCAATAAATCCATATTCATTAACCCGTGCATGGGTAGCCAATGAACCAATCAGGCCAGCATTAGGACCTTCCGGTGTTTCAATTGGACAAATGCGCCCGTAGTGGGAAGGGTGAATATCACGTACGGCAAAGCCAGCCCTCTCTCTGGTAAGTCCGCCAGGGCCAAGGGCGCTAATACGCCTTTTGTGGGTAAGCTCTGCCAGGGGATTAGTTTGATCCATAAACTGACTAAGCTGGCTGGAACCAAAAAATTCTTTGATCGCTGCCACCAGAGGCTTTGGATTAACCAATTGAGCTGGTGTTAATGAATCGGTTTCACCAACAGTCATCCTCTCTTTAATAATTCGCTCGAGCCGGTTTAAGCCAACCCGTACCTGATTCTGAAGTAATTCACCAACGGAGCGAACGCGGCGATTACCAAGGTGATCGATGTCGTCGAGGGTGGCGCCACCCACATCTAATTCTAGATTGATTAAGTAATCAATCGTTGAAAGAACATCCTCGGGGGTGAGGGTTCTTACCGCATCGGGGATTGTGAGGCGTAATTTCTTATTTATTTTGTATCTTCCAACCCTACCAAGGTCGTAACGCTTGGGGTCGAAAAAGCGACTATGCAATAGCTGTTGACCACCACTTACAGAGGGTGGTTCACCAGGCCTTAGCTTTTTATAAAGCTCGAGAAGTGCTTGGTCCTCAGAAGAAATTCCCTCTTCGTTAGCCGCTTCAATAGACTTACGGTAATACTCAGGGTGGCGTAATTTATCGAGAACATCATTATCAGATAGCCCGATAGCCCGCATCATTACATGGGCATTAATTTTGCGCGTTTTATCAACACGCACATGCAACAAATCGTTCTTATCAGTTTCAAACTTGAGCCACGCTCCACGATTAGGGATTAAACTAGCATTGTAGGTTTTACGACCGTTCTTATCCTGTTCATCCTTAAAATATACACCGGGACTGCGTACAATTTGATTAACGATTACCCTTTCGGCGCCGTTAATAATAAACGTACCCCTTTCAGTCATCAGAGGCAATTCGCCAATGAAAACCTCTTGCTCTTTGATTTCGCCAGTTTCCTTATTAACCAATCGACAGGTTACATACATCTGGGAGGCAAAAGTTGCATCCCTACGCTTCGCCTCTTCCACATCGTGGCGAGGGCGCTTTAGGCGATACTCCGTACCAACAAAATGGAGCTCAAGTTTGCCGGTGTAGTCGGTTATTGGCGAAAAGCTGTCAAGCTCCTCGATCAAACCTTTCTCTAAAAACCATTTGAAACTCCCGCGTTGTACCTCCACGAGATCAGGGAGGTAGGTGGCAGTCTTGGCGACTTGAATCGCGCTGCTCATGCGTAGACCTGCAGAACGGAAGTGGAATAAAAACTGTTGATAAAAGCCCTTGCTCTCACATCTGCGCATTGCCAAGCCAAGGGCCGCCCCCCACGTGAGCAGGGGGCGGCCTTGATCAGCAATTGCTCAATGGATGGAGACCAGGGGAACCTTCGGCAACAAAGCCCGCGAAGTCGGAGGCCAATGGTTGATCTTACCCAGATGCCCCCCGGTTCTGTCAAGGAAGATGTCGGGAAAGCAAAACCTAGGCAGGAGCCTGATAAGGCAATGCAAATAGCTTGGCCGCATTGGCACTGCTTTGTAGGCACACCTGCTCAAGGCTCTCACCCCTTAATTCAGCTACCCGCTCAGCCACATGGAGCACCATGGCCGGTTCATTTCGCTTGCCTCGCCTGGGCACTGGCGATAGGAATGGGCAGTCGGTTTCCACTAGATAACGCGTTGCCGGCACCTGGCGGGCGCATTGATGGGTTTCTTGCGCTTTTGGAAAGGTAACTGTGCCGCTAAAGCTGATAAATAAACCTAATTCCAGGAACAACTCCATCTCCGCGGCTGTTCCCCCCCAGCAGTGCATCACCCCGGATAGTTGATGGCCCTTGCTTTTGCGGGATTGCAGTAAATCCAGCATTTCCGCTGCCGCATCGCGGCAGTGGATGATCACCGGCAACTGCAATTCTTCAGCCAAATTCAATTGAGCCGTGAGCATCTGCAACTGATCGTGCAAATTCGTAGCTCGATATAGATCAAGACCTAGTTCACCTATGGCCACCACCCTGCTATCAGCAAGGGCTGCCTCCCTCAGAACATCAACCGTATTGCTTGCCCAATGCTGGGGATCGAGGGGATGAACGCCAACTGAATAGCGCAATTCAGGGAAGCGATCAGCTAGGGCCTTAATGCCAGGGATTTCAGCCGGTTCAACGCAGGCATGCAGCAGAGCGCAAACCCCAGCCTTACGCCATCGCTCAGCCACTACCGCTAGGTCGTCGTCAAATTCCCTAAAAACGATGTGACAGTGGCTGTCGATTAGTGGCAGCAGTGGTTGGACCGTCACTTTTAAGGATCAAGAAATATCTGATTCGATTATGGAATCAAACCACTGTTGTTGGCGAAGCGAGTTCTTGTGTTGCTTTTTTTACCGCTGCACTCAAGCGAGATTTTTGATTTGCACCGGTATTGCGATGCATCACACCCACTTTCACAGCCTTGTCGATTTTGCTGAAGGCAGCGCTCAGAGAATCCTGCACAACCACTTTGGATTCAGCCCCGGGCTTGCTGCCGTAGGCCTCACAGGCGCTGAAGCAACGCTTCATCAGGGTGCGCAACGCAGATTTGTAGGTGCGGTTTTGCAACCTGTTGCGCTCAGCAATCTGGATGCGCTTCTCAGCAGACTTGTTATTGGCCACAGGGGGTTCTCGGCGCGGAACGGCAAACGAAAATCCTAGCGCCCTGCATACCCATTGAACGGTAACTTGACATGAACAGCTCAATTACGCAGCCATGTTGCTGAAGCTACTAAGCGATCCAAGGGCAGCAGCCCAATTGCTGGTGGCCATTGAAAACCGCACAGAAAGCCCCAAATTGCAGGAGGTGCGTTTCACAGTTGATTCGATCATCGAACGGGTTAAACGAGAGGGCGACAAGGCACTTAGGGATTACACCAAACGTTTTGATGGGGTAGCCATCAATGAATTGCGTGTGCCCCCAGAGGCCCTTGAGCGGGCATGGCAACTCACTCCCGCCCCTCTGCAGCAGGCGCTGCAGCTTGCGAATGAAAGGATCCACGCTTTTCATCTTCAACAATTGCCAAACAACCTGGAGATAAATGGCCCCTACGGCGAAACGCTTAAACGTCGTTGGCGGCCGGTGCATCGGGCGGGCCTATACGTGCCAGGTGGCCGAGCCTCCTACCCAAGCACCGTATTGATGAACGCCATCCCTTCCCAAGTGGCTGGTGTAAAGCAAAGGGTGATGGTTACCCCACCGGGCGTTGATGGTGAAATCAATCAAACGGTTCTGGCGGCCGCCCACTTGGCAGGCATTGATGAGATCTACCGAGTTGGGGGCGCCCAGGCAATTGCAGCCCTTGCCTTTGGCACCGAGAGCATTGCTCAGGTTGATGTGATTACTGGGCCGGGCAACTTATATGTAACCCTGGCCAAAAAAGCAGTATTTGGGCGAGTTGGCATCGACTCCCTAGCGGGCCCAAGCGAGGTTTTAATCATTGCCGACGACAGTGCAGACCCAGTTTTGGTGGCCGCAGATCTACTAGCCCAAGCGGAACACGATCCACTCGCAGCTGCCATTTTGCTAACCACCAGCCCGCAACTGGCCCAAGCCGTGCCGCTTGAAGTTGAAAGGCAACTGGAAAACCACCCTAGAAAGGAACTAACCAGTGCTTCGATTCGCGATTGGGGCTTAGTTGTGCTCTGCAACAGCATTGAAGAGGCGGCAGAGTTATCCGATCGCTTCGCGCCTGAACATTTAGAGCTACAAGTTAAAGATCCTGAAGCCCTGGCAGATCGCATTCAACAAGCTGGCGCCATCTTTTTGGGTAAATACACACCTGAAGCAGCTGGCGATTATTTGGCGGGGCCAAATCACACCCTGCCAACCTCTGGTACTGCTCGCTTTAGCGGTGCCCTAAGTGTTGAAACATTTATGCATCACACTAGTTTAATCGGCTTTAATCAAAGGGCATTGCAGGCAACCGGGCCAGCAATAATGGAGCTTGCCGCCAGCGAGGGGTTGCACAGCCACAGGGAATCCGTGCGGTTACGTTTAGAGATTAACCCTTAGCCAAATCTCTAACTCTCGGCATTCCATCAATAATTTCACCTACTAAAACTTGATTGGCAAGATTAATAAATAGGCCATTTTCCAGAACCCCCGGCAAGTTATTTATTGCTAGTTC
>Ga0214917_10000040_pt1 | contig 144420 bp, 173 predicted proteins | sample LL_1208_BB_MetaG_FD_177983 | JGI IMG/M metagenome (GOLD analysis project Ga0214917, IMG submission 177983) | Freshwater microbial communities from Lake Lanier, Atlanta, Georgia, United States - LL_1208_BB | ecosystem: Environmental > Aquatic > Freshwater > Lake | place: USA: Georgia...
CTGTGGCGCCGGCAACGCCGGTTGTACCCGGAATACCTTGAGGGCCTGTAGCGCCTGTGGCGCCGGCAACGCCGGTTGTACCCGGAATACCTTGAGGGCCTGTAGCGCCTGTGGCGCCGGCAACGCCGGTTGTACCCGGAATACCTTGAGGGCCTGTAGCGCCTGTGGCGCCGGCAACGCCAGTCGGACCCTGCGGGCCTGTCGCGCCGATACCGCCCGGCCCGCCGCCGCCGTCAGAAAGAGCGAGCAGCGCGCCGATAGTCGTTCGTTTTGTGGCGAGATTATTCGGATTCTGCGTATCGACAATAGGAATGATATCGCTTGTCGACGGGTTCTGCTTTTCAGGCAGCGAGGAAATTCTTTTATTTGACATGAAACGCACCTATTTCAGTATGGGTCGTCATCTTCCTCTGGCCGCGGGCGGTGCTTGCGCTTTTTATCAGACTTCACCCCTTCGAGATCGTCTGCTGCGCGCACCAGCCATTTGGCTAATTTACGCGCATCGGCCGGTGATAGCAGGGGGAGTTGGGAGCCAAAAACATCGACAACAATTCCTGCTTCGGTGTAATTTTCGGCGTCCCAGTCGCCAGCCTGAAAACTCACCGTAGGCGAGTCGGCGGGCGCTTTAGCCGTATTCACATTGCTAAATTCTATGTGATCGGGCTTGTTAACAACAACTGTGGCCACGTAAATTATTCCTCCTGCAAATCATCAACAATAACGGGCGTTAAATTTCCGGCTCTCAACGCCACAAATTTGCCCGCATAATATTCGTCAGCGTCATCCCGAGAAAAACCGTCGGTCAAAAGTTTGGCGTAAATTTTTGCCCGGCTGTACACAGCTACCGGCCCGTCGTCCGCAATGTATCCCACCCCAACTAATGCCGAATCCATATTGTCAAACAATATCGCCTCGGGGTTTAGGTCGGCTAACTCGGCAAGTACGCGTTGAGATTGTGCTGTCATTTTTTCACTCCGATCTGCAAATCTTCTAGAAATAAGATAGCAATATCACTGGCGCGGCGATAGCCTTCGCGTACGCCTCGTTGATACTCGGGGTGACCGGGTGGTGTATTTTTTTCGGTCATATCGGCTATTGTGGCCAGCGCGGCAACAAAACGATTATGCAGCCGGCGGTACTCGGGCGAGTTTAAAACTATGGCAGCGTCGACTGTTTGAGCTGGAGCAGCCACATCCGCCGAAAGCGTGGGCGCCAACCCTATTTTTTGCAGCGCGCGCGTAGTCCTAACAAGCGCGTCAAAATCACGAAATGTTTGCGCAGATCGTGGCACATATTTTTGAGCTAACTGATGAAGAGTTAGGCACAAACTAGCTAGCTCGTCTCCTGCGGTTTTTTGCTGCCGTTTCGTTTCGCGCCGGGCCGCTGTTTCGCGTGTATGCCGAACAAATTTTTCTCGGTCCGCTTTTTTCTGCGTGACATCTGACGACAAAACAAGCAGCGCCATGTGCATCCTTTCAAACGGGTAAGGCAGTCTTGCGCGAAACAACAGAGAACAAACGATAAATTTCTTCGTGTGTTGCGTCGACCGGCGAATCAGCGTTGATGTGGTGCACGATACTTGCGTGCGGACGATACAGCGCGTGAGTTTTGTACGCCGCTCGCATGCGGTGCTGATCTTCAATACAGCGTCGTTCGTACCTGTCTGGTCGTGTGTGGCCTATGGGACGCCGCTGCTTGACGTTCTCTGGCGCAATGTCCATGAGAAAAAGAATATCTGGGCAGATGTACGACGTTTCGCGAAAAATATTGACAATCAGGTCAGTTGATATGTTATTTATTTCGCCCTGATAGACGAGCGTCGACAACAGCCAGCGGTCACAAATAACGACGTGCCCTTGTGTAATTAAATCACGAATATGCGCCGACAGTTCTGCGCGGGCGGCGGAGAACAACAGCATTTGAGCCGCCGGAGTAATTGGCGCGTCATTATGCAAAAGAATTTGCCGAATCGCTGTACCAATACTCGTCGTCCCCGGATCGGCCACCTGTGTCGCGGTTATTCCTTCTTTGTGCAACCGCTGCAACAACATGCGCGCCTGCGTTGTTTTGCCGGCGCCGTCGATTCCTTCGAAACAAACGAACACTTGGTTCCTCTCGTTAACGCCCGGTGATTTGAAAACTAGGGGAGTCGCTGCCCGCTGGTTTTGCGATTTTGCTCTGATTGCCGGTAATGCCGACGTCGCCGGGAACTTGGATAATTAACTCCTGTGCCGGTTCAAACAGCAGTAATTCACGCCCGTCAGCGAAGCGTAAAGCGAGCCCGTTAGGCGTATGGCCGACCCCGACTACGCTATTTGTCGCCAACCACGTAGCAGCGTAGTCGCAAAAAGCTTTAAGTTGCTCGCTGACGAGTTCTGGTTTCTTTGCCGTAAAATCGTCAAGAATGCTATTCAACACTTCGCTTGCGGGCATATCGAACCTCCCGTTTCTTTTTTACTGGCGTCGGTTTATCGTTTTCGGCTTCGGCGGCTTTTGCGCGTATCCCGGTTGTATGTTGTGCGACGATTTTGTCAAGTTTGGCTTTCTGACGACATTCTTTGATTGTGCGGCTAACGTCGCCCAGAAGATTTCGCGCGGCATGCGAAAATAACCGTAACACATAAAAACGCTCTGCCGCCCGTAACGCCAACAGATCCCCGTCAAGTTGGGTAAGTATTTTTTTAGCTTTTGGAATTGCTGTCACGCCGTTTGCATTAACAAACGCCAACAAATCGCGCGCAGTGCAAATGATGTCGGCGAGAACGATGATCTGCGAGCCTACCGGGCTGCCGCTGACTCGCCCGCGAAACTCCATATCGCGCTTTGTCTCGACCATACGAAAATCGCGGCTGATGTCAGCAACCATCGCTGCAACTTGTACCGTCGATATTTCGGCTATGTTTTCAAACGCACACGCACTGACATTTAAAACATCGTGCAACAGCGCGCCTTGAATAATCGCCGTAATACTTTCTTTTGTGTCGTCTGGTAAATAATCAGCACGTACGTCTTGATATAACTTGTGCGCGATCGTTTCTGCTTGTCGTGCGACTTGTTTGCTGTGCTCTACCAGACTAATCCCGGCGGTCGTACGCAGGTCTCGGTAGTGTTGCTCAGCAAATAACAATATGTGCCGTAACGGCACCACTAGGCTGTCCGATTTTTTCATGGCATCTCCATATGCCGTCACACAAGTTTGAGCAAAGTTTGCCAGCCCAGCTCAAACGATTTGCGGCGTGTTGCTAGGTTGTAGTTCACCCGGCGGTTTAAGTTATCAATGTGCGCCGGCTCTGCGATAAGAGTCTGTAGCGCGGTAATCAGCCGTTCATAATCTGGCGCCGCGTGAGGTACGCCATTTTCGTCGTAGTCTACACGTGTTTTAACAAGCACGCCATTTGCATCCTGATACACGAAGTCAAGCTGCGGGGACAGCGCAAACGACAGCACAGGCGTACCGCAATTAATCGACATCAGGCTGCAAAAGCCGTAATTGTCGCACTCGGCTGGAAATATCGTGAGATCGTGCGCCGTGTACATGGCCGGGCGTTTTGCGAGCGGCGTATTACGAATAAGTTTCACCCGGCCGGAAGTTTTCCGCCCCAAAGTCTGAAAGAACTTAGCCACGGACGGCGCAAACCGGCAAGACGTAATTGCAACCGTAAGCTGCGCGTCGGGCATGCGTTCGAGCAGGTACCCGAGCAAACCCAAAAACTGGCTATTTGCGCAACGAGCGTTTCTGTCAAACCACGGTAAAAATATCTTTACCTGCCGGCTGTTGACTGTTTTTGTTTTCTTCGTGGCGGGTAGTCCAACGTCAAACGGAATGTACGTAACGTTTTTGAATTTGTAGACTTTTGTGAACAATTCACGCGCTTCCGAATTCATCGCAATAACGTGATCGGCGCGTTGCATGACTTTGCGGAACGGCCGCATCAGTTCCTGCCACATGGGCACAATGATCGTCCGCGCATTGATACGCCGCGTGAAATTTAGCGTGTCTAGCTTTGGCGGCTGCGTGTAGATAATTGTGTGGCACGTTTTTGCCCAATGCGTAAACGGGCATTGCTTTTTATGCACGACAGCTCGGTCGTGGTGTGTGCACAGCTTAGCCGGCGGCGTATCGGCGTAAATGGTGTACTCAACGCCCTGTGTACGCAAAAAGTCAGCAAGCCGCACAGCAAAGTACGCTTCATCGCAGTGAGCGTAATGTGTATAGATACCAATACGCATGTGTTATTGCGCTGGGGCGCCTTGGCCAAACTGCTGCGCCATGAGCATCGCGCCGCCCTGCGAACGAGCCTGTTGTCGAATGTCGTCGATAATACTTGTGACGAGCGCGTGCATTGTCGAATCGGATCTCTTCAGTTTGATAAGCTCAGAATCCTTTACAGATTCAGGCATAGATAACAACTGATTCGCCATAAGCTGTGCTTGTTGCTGCAACTCTTCTGGTGTGCGCGGCACGTTCGGCGAGTTCTGCCGTTGCATAAGAAACTGATCGACCGGGCTCGGTGCTTGGCCGGGCATACCGCCGGCAGGTGCTTGAGCCGGCGCGCCGCCTCCTTGCGGCATACCCGTAGCGCCGGCACCCGTGTTGCCGACACCTGACATCATGTCTGGCGCCTGACTCATGTCCTTCATTTGCTGCGCCTGCTGCATCTCCGCCTGCATGCGCTCTTGCTCTTCCGCGTAAATCTTTTCCTCTTCGAGCATTTGTTTGATCTCGTCGCGGTAATCCAAACCAACACTCGAAAGGCCAGTGCTCTTGCTGATCTGCTGCCCCTGCATGAGCTGCAGCTTGGCCATCTGCCGGTTAAGGTCGTCAGCGTGGGTGACGCGCATCAGCTTCGCGCTGACAGGTTCCCACGACATAACGCGCGAAATCGAAGACACCAACTCGTTCAAGAACAAATTCATATTGTGCGGCAAATGGCTCCAATTTGCTTCGAACAGACGTAGCGCAGCCGGCGCGGCTTGCAGCGTCAGCGTGCCGTTGAACAACTCAACGGGCATGCCGATGCACTTCAGCAGCGTTTCTAAACCCTGATCGAGGAGGTCGCGGGGCGCGAGCTGCGACGCGTCTCCGCCAAGCGCCTGATACTGCACAGGAAACGGAAGAATGTTCCAGCGCGCCGGGTCGCTGCGGCGCGCCCGAATCATCGCGTTAACGCGAGCAGTAAAGCTAGAAAGATTGATTGTATGTACCGGGTCGGACGACTGCGCGTCGCCGCCGCGCGGCATTGGCGTGATCACACGAAACGGGATAACGTAATCAAGCGCGACTGCCTCGTTGTAGCGCTTGAGAATTTGGTAGTACCACGCTTCGCGGAAGTTTGCGAGCACGCGGGAGATACCCCAACCGCGGTTGCGCATGCCGGCAAGCGGATCTTCTTTAAGGTGAAAAATCACGCCCTTATCAAACATCAAATTCTGGCCATTTTTGATTGCCTGAATAACTTCCCAGCTTGCGCGCTCAAGATGGTGCAAGTGACCCTGTTTGATCAGCGTGCGATAGTCTTCTGGAATTTTCCACACATATGAACATTCGCCGGTGTACGGGTCCCACAAGATATCAATTTCGTGTGGGCTCCAACGTTTGACGGTAATGTGGCTTGTGTCACCACTGCGGCGGTCTACGTGTTTCCACGGTCCAACATGCTTACATTTCGGGCACGTTGCGTGAAACTGAAAATTCTGCCACGAAAAAGCGCACTGATCAGAGTTCATTACCCGGTCGAGCGGCATCTCAAGTCCGCATTTCGGGCAAAACAAATACCTACGAAACGGCACAAGCAGACTAGTGAAAGAATTACCGTAGGTCATGTAATCCATGCCTACAGAGTGCAACACGTTTTTAATGCTTAACGTCTCAGACAAAAACGTCTGATACTTCTCTTTCTCTTCACGGCCTGTTTTGTTTTCGCCGACGTCTCTAATTTCGACGTCTGTAATAAAGTAAGACACGACGCGGTCAACGGCCTGCCTGTAGGGACCGTTCGCGTTCATGATGTACTCAGTCCAGCGCAGGGCCGTCTGGATGCTCTCAGGCATCGACAGACTGGCTACGTCGCAGAACGGGTCCGGGAAGCGCTCGTCGGCCTGTACGCCGCGACCGAGCGAGTTATACCCCATAGAAGCGGATGGTAAGAGCGTCACGGGCGCCTCGCGCTATTTGGACGTGTTTTGAACAGTGTCCGCAGCTCGTTTGCGGAAATCACTATCAAGCGCCTGAACCTGCGCTTTCTTTTCGGTCGGCTGCGGGGCGTCGTCGTTTTCCGGGGGCGTGACGCCAGCTTTTATAACTCCGCACTTTTCCATGATTACACCTCGTCGTAATTTGCCCGCAGGGCGCGCTCAACGAGTAAAACACAGTACTCGCGGTTATCATAAACATACTGAAATCCGGTCGTATGGACAAGGTATAACCGCCTGTCGTCGCTGATTTGTACGGCCCACGGACGCTGATAAGGATCGTTTGACGGCGGAAACCAGCGCGCTGCATTTTGCTCAAAACGCAAGTCGTAAATTAATACGATAAAGCCGGCCTCCTCGATACTGTCAGGAGAAACTTGCGCGACCGACACAATTACGTCGTGAAAAAACGCCGGCACCGTCCCGATTCCCTCTTTTTCAAAGTACAGCAGTTTTTGCGGCGGACCAGCTTTATGCGCCGTGGCAGTTGCAGTCGGTACTGGGTTGTTTGATTGTTTCTTCAATCCAAACGCCGCCATTGGGCTGTAGTTTCGATCAATCTTTTCAATGGGCGGCATAGCAGCAGGCTGATCTAGTTCAGCGACCATATTTGCTACCAGTTGTTCTTCGTTATCGTCGGCGGGCGGCACGAGCGGAGGAGTTACTTTCTTTACGCGCGTCGGTACGCGCTGCACGCCGGCTTTCTCCATCTTTGACAATTCTTCAAATACCATTGCCGCACGCTCCCTAATCGAGTTGATATCATTACCGGGAATGGCCGCCTGCGCCGTGGCTAACGCCTGCTCAACAGCGGGCGCGGTCATTTGATCAAGAGTCAATCCCCCGACGTTAGAGCCGTTGGGATCAACAACGTTGATTTTAATTTTTGTACGGTCGTGTGGGTTGAAGTTAATTGGGATGCCGCCCGGCGTGGCCGGCGCGACGATTACACCCTTAAGCCCTCTGCTGCCGCGCATGACGTCGAGCATTGTGCGGCCGCTTTCTAGCCGTTCGTTCGCCGGGTCACGATAGTCAGCCATAAAAGCTCCAATAGCTAAAAAAAGGGGGCAACGAGTGGCCGAAGCCTAAACGTTGCCCCCGAAAGATTCTGAACTCAACTCAGGACACACTGAATACAGCTGTTTTTTCGGAATGTGAAAATACAGCCGACCAAGCGGGACCCCACCTCCGCAAACTAACCTGACGTGCTCTTCTGTTGGCAACACCTCTGCGAGGATCTTACCGGAGAGGAGCTGCGCTACCACTAAACCCGTACCACCGTCATCTGGAAAAAACGGTAGCGTACTCGGCGCGGCGTCGATGTTTAACAACCACGTTAACGCTGATTCTTCGGGTTTGATGAAATAACGCATGTCAGGAAGTTACGGACTAGCGCGCAATGCGCATACGAACACTTTCTGCACACTCAACCGCTACCGCAGCCCCGGCAGTTGCCGAAACCCGATAATCTTCCGAAGGTTGGTAACTCGACCGCTTCGGAACAAACTCGACCGGCGCTAGCAATTCACCGCGATACGGAAATGGCGTATTCTGCCATTCCGACGCCCGGTTAACCTGAATAGCGCTGAGGCGACTCAACACTAAAGGTTTAGCCGGAAACATCGCGGCTGTAAATAGCTCTTCGTCAGTCGCTTCCCGTTGCGCCCGCTTGGGCGCGTGAAACCGCAAATACGTTGCGGCCGCAGACGGCATCTGCTCGATCGCCATCTTGATATCAATCTTCATCTCCAGCGGCTGGTCGGGAGATATAAGCGCATCACACATTTCGTCCTCGGCGGGCTTCAACTCGCCAAGTTCGGCATACATTCCGCGCAGTAAATCATCGACAATCCACTGTGGCATCCCTTCAACGCTGTCCAGCCCGTGCCGCGCCAGAATCTTGCCGGCCGGGTTCGGTAACGACACCGTGATGTCGCGGACAGCACCAAACGGATTACGAGCCATATCGCCCAGCACAGGCGAAAAATCTTCGACCGCGGCGTCGTGCTTGATCGCCTTGGTAACGTCCTTAGCCGACTCTTCGGTAAGCGCGGCAACGTTGACATAGGTCTTGTTGCCAAACTCACGAAGCATGCTGTCGCGCAGCTTGCGCCGGTAAGTCTCTACCAATTCAGACGGAGCATTCTGGACGGCCAGCGCGGTCAACTTATCCTCGTCGATCCGCATGTGGTCACGAACAGGAATATACACCGTCGGCCAACGACAGGGCTCGAACGTTACCGTCTCGCCCCGCTTATCGGCATACCCGTAGTTGCAGATGTTATGAAGCATGTCACAGCCACGTTTTGCGTTAAGCCTGTGTTTCTGCTTGTTCATATTCAACTGCGCGCCGAAACCCTTGGGCGAAATTGGGGCGCGAAAGTCCCACTTGCCAAGCGTTTCTAGCCATACGTCGCCAGACCGATCTGCCAGCGCCATTGCTGGAGACAGAGTCAGCCCGCCATGCCTAGTTACTTCAAGCACCAACGCCGAAGGGCGCACCTTATCGCCGAATCGCCGAAGCGGCGAGTCGAACTTTTTGCCCTCGCCGGCTAGCCAGCTTACCGCCACGAGTTCTTCGCAGCGGGCCGCTACCCGATCGAAAGCCGCGATAATCGTTGCCTGTGTCTTCGCGATATCCACTACTAACTCCTTTTTGCAAATTACCATCCTTGACGGATTTGGATTCAAAGTGTTTCGACGAATATAGGGACCACTCTTTCGGCGTTACGACAATCTCTTCATAGTCTCCACTTGAAGTCTTGTCATAAAACTGAACGAGAGTCCGGGTTACATCGAGAACTTCCTGTCTGCGAACAGGCCGTCCTTTGAATCGCACAACGTTACGCAAACACGAGTTCCCCCTTACAGCAATACAGCTGCAGTTTTTAGTGCTGCCCGCGTTCAACGATAAAACGCGGTACAATAAATATGCCAGCTTATGCTGACAAATTTAGTTCAGCTGTCGGGGTCCGGCAGTACGCCGTCGAAGACGTTTAAAGAGCCGTCGTCTTCGTCAGAAAAGAAATCGCCAGAGTTCACAGACGATTTTGGCGCCGCAGGTGTTTTAATCTCGGGCGGCGCTTCCAGATGAACCGGATCAATACCTAGATATCCGGTATCGTCTGGTTCGAGGCTGTCCGTGGTTATGTCAAAAAGCGGTATGTTGCCCCACGGCGTCAACAAATGCCGGAACGGTGGTTTAGATATGTTTAGCCGCACGCCAGCAAAGCTGAACACGCTCACATCTTTGTTGATGAGTTCTTTTAGTCGCGCGGTTAGTTTTTCTAGCGCATCAAACTCTTCTACTTTGAAATCGCCCTCGGGGCTGAGGATGACGGCATAATAGTGCCCCGGGGCCTCAACGCCGTCAGGGGTAATCTTCGGTTCTGTTGCTGGCGCGTCGTCCATGTCAGTCTCTCATGTCTAGCGGGTCTTTACCGTTAAACCCGGCCATCAGACCAGCCTTGTATATGCTCGGCGGGATAAGATGTGGGTGCGCTGTACTGATTCGGCGGGCAACAGCCGGCCCGTTGAACTGCGGCTCTACATACACAACAAACTTGTTCGACATAACACCCGCGACGTGCACTTCTAGCGTCTGGCCAGTGCGTGACGTCGGGTCCGGTATCAGAACAGTCTGCATAAACGAACTAGCAAAAACATGTGTGCGCTGATTTGAGTATGCGATACCGCCAAGAAACTCGAAGCACTCTTCTTTTCGCCGGTGATCAATGCAGTACAGCCGCTTGTCCCAGTTAACCGCCCGCGGTCTGTTAGGCGCTGGCATAACACCAAACCCAGAAAAAAATCTTTCTTTGTCCCGCGCAAGATCGACAAAGAACGGCCGTAGATCTTTTGACTCTGCCGGAAAACGCGCGTCAAACTCTACTACCGGGTCGCGATCAAAGCCGCCGTGTGTGAACAACAACGCGGCCGTAAACAAAACAAGCGGATGCTCGCGGCGGCTAAAAGCGTCTGCGCACGACAACGGCGCAATTGAGTCGGCGCCGATAACTTCGTCAATTTGAACAAACGTGTCCGGCCGTTTCATTCGGCATCACTGTTTTTTTGCGTTCGTTAGGCCGGCATTTGTCGTCTGAATCAACAGCAGTAAAACAAACGCTGCGTCCACCACATTGTCAATACCGGTGGATTTATATTTCGCGGAGTCAAAGGCAGCGCCGAGCGATTTATTTGCCGCAACAATCATATCTTCTTTGCTGGCCTTGCCGTTTCCAGTTGCAAATTTTTTGATCGTGCTGATGGCGAAACCGCTTGATATCAAATCCGCTTCTTCAGCCCACGTCGCCACCGTGACCTTCATGCCGCCCAGTACTTCTGAGGCCGTAGCGACGCGGGACAAGACCGCGGGTATACCAAACTTTTTGTTAACAAAGAACTCCCGCGGGGGTGTGTATTTTACGTCTTCATAACCAATGACGTCAGGCGCAGCTGTATTCAAAAACGCGCGCAACCGCACAAAACGCGCGGCCCCAGATTCGAGCCCCTGCACGGACAGGTCCCACTGAAACAGCTGCAACTTCTCCTGCAGCATCTTCTTGCCCGGAACGAAGTCGTATACGGCGACCCCGCAATTGCTGCCTAAGTCAAGACCAAGGAACCTAATCGCGTCAGCCGGCTTTTTATCCAGCTTTGCCCCAAACTGCTTGGGGTCCTTGTACATCCTGTACTTAGGCACACAGATCTCCTACTTCGGGCCGGGGTAATCGGTTTGTGCGTTCGACCAGTTGACGACTCGCTGCCATAACGACGGGCGCTTTTTTTCGCTTTCGGCGCGCGCTTGTTTACACTCGCTTAGTTTTTCTTGCGCGGTCTGCAACTCCTTATACACCACATTCAGCCGAGTCTGCAATACGTCGTTCACCATTTTAAGCTGCTCGGCCATGAAATTGGCATTATACGTCGGCGTACCATTACGAGACGCAAACTCAACGACGGTCGCCGCGAAGCGCGCCATACCAGCCGCTGCCGGAGATTCTTCACCAATCACGGATACTTCGCGCACGCCTTTAAACCACGCCGCACAGAACACCTCGCCAATAGACGCAAACAGCGCTAGCCGTACTGGATATCTAAACGCAAAAAAATCGCGCCTGTTCAGTGCCTGATCAAAAGTGCGCACGGGGTCGGCGCCGTTGACAAAGTCTCGTTGTGCCGCGGCGAGCGCTTCTGCGATTTTGACAATCTCGTCCTGCGAGATGTTGTTTTCTTCGTACCACTTTAGCGCGTCATCTGTGCGGGCGGCCGGATCAAGATTTTCAATGGCGCGCACCATCAACGTGGGTGTTATGTACGCGTAGTCGCGCTCGGGGTTGTACAGGGGCCCGCTGTCACCTTTTTGCCGATAGCCAATGCTGCTCATAAAATCCTTTCTATGACGCTGATTCAACTTGTCGCGCAGCGGTGTGCCGACAACGGACGCACATTACGCCGGAGTCTCTAGGATCAAAAAACGCGTCTGTTTGACATGCCGGGCAGAACCGCGTGACATACGTACGCTGATGCGTAGCAAACATGCACTGGTCTGCGCCTAACCAGCAATGAACGCAAGAATGTTCATAACCTTCTGGACACGGTCGTGCGCGGGTACGGACCTCGATAAGCCCCCGGTTGTCGCGAAGCATACTGCTACTGACGCTGACTTTAGAAAACACGGGCTGCTCGCGACTGCGTTCAGCTTCGACATGCGCGAAAAACAACAAGTTTAAAAAGTGCATAGCCGTTGTGTACGGATAAGCACCCCAAGGAGCGGAAAAGCCGAGCGGCTGAGAAATAGCCCGGCAGCTGTTCTGGGAGAAGAACGGCGTAATTAACATAGCCGTTGGCGTGCCGCCGACGGCGCGACATTCAAGAATATACCCAGACGTTGTTTTACGTTTGTAAGGCCGAACGCCCTCAACGCATACCGGCACAAGTTCGTCTTCAAGTTGGCGCGTCCACGGCAAAACAGGTAGCCCGGCTTTAAGCGTCTCGATGTTGCCGGCTAACCGCCACGCCAACCCGTAGGCGACTTGACGCGTGAGCCGCGTGCCGGCAAGCGCCCGAATAGAATCAAACACGGCCGGCTGAGACACCGACGCCGGCAGTTCCGCCAGCACGTCGCGATAAATATCGCGCAGCGTCTCTCCGGCCACATTCGCGTCGATATATGGCCGGAGAGCGCGCTCTGCTAGTTTGTCCCGACACTGACGCAGCCGCGTGTAACTAAACGGCGGGCGTTTCATTGGAGTCCTGCAGCGTTACAGGCCGCGACGGCTCATTGAGCGCCGCGGTCGCGGTGGCCGCGGTCGCGGTGGCTTCGCCGCCACGAGCGACAACCTTCCGGTCGGGATTATTGGCTTCCCACTGCTGCCGGGCTTTGGTGCACGTTTCCTCGGCGCTTGTTGCCGTCTCTTTCACCGTCAGTGCTTCCTGCTCCAGCGCCAAGATAATCGTTCCAAGTTCGCTCGATAGCAGGCTGGCGATATCGCCGACACACACAACATTTTTGACGTGCGCGACTACCGGCTCGCCTTCCTTGCCCTCCTTAACCGGCCGGAACGAAATGGTAATATCTTCGATTTTGATCGTCTCAGGAATAGGGTCGCTAAGCGCTTTGCCGTGCAATTCTGTGCCGAGCTGCCGCAGCGCATTAAATCTCGTATACAAATCTTCCATGCGCGCGGCGGCGTCCTTGATAAGCGCGGACGGATTTACACGTACAGTTTGCGGCTGCGTAGCTGCTGCCTGCAAAGCCTTAGCCAACGAGGAGGCGTCCATTTTGATTGGTACTGTCACGTTTGTTGTGCCGCCGGTGCTCGTCGCAGACGGTCGGACATCCGTACTAACCGCATCTACAATCGTCGTCTTTGCCATTGTTTCATCCTTAAAAAGTCTTAACTGCGAAACCAAACCAATAACGTAGTCCGCTGTTTAAACCGGTATCGGGATCATACAGCAACTCAACCGGATTTCCAGTCGCCACATAAAAATGATGAACTGGTTTAGGTAGGTAAACCGCGCAAGATAACCCGATCTGCAGCAGAAACGCCATAGCGAGATCTGCCGCCGGATTTAGATCGTACGAAAAAAGTGGAATACGTAAATACTCGTCGTGCTCTGAAAACGCCCATACTGGCTGTTCGCCCGGATTGTGGGGTGCGTCCAAAATATGCCATTTTGAGCCGCCTACCTCCTCTATGGGTTTTATGAGCGCCGGCTCAAACGGAACACCCTCGGGCCAGCGCTCGCGGGTTTTTTTCATATCTAAACGAGCAACAGAAACTTTCATATTGTCATTGTCCTCGGCTCGGCGGATTCAACGCCAGAATCATTGACGTTAATTTTCACACCCTCGCGAAAGTGGCAAAAACGAATGTTTTGATGTTTAAACGCCGCACCAAGAACGCGCTCGCCATATTTTTGCTGAAAACCAGCCGGCGGAAAATCAAGTTGATACAGCAGCTCAGTTTTAATCGCCCACCAGCCGGCAATCACATACGGTAAATACGTTTTTTCGTACTCCGGGTTAAACCACGGCTGCTGCTGCATCCACCATAACTGCTCGTCTGGCAGCTTGGCGCGCTCTACTGACCCGACAAGATTGCAACCGCATACGTGCGTCATTACACGATCGAGCCAATCGTGTACGCCGTCCGTCGGCTCAAGATAAGAGTCATGATCAAACCACATCGTGACGGGCGCCTGAATCGGCGGCTCATAAAACATACGCCGCATCATCGGATACTTCATCAAGTTCTCAGCGCTATGGAATATTGTCGCTGAGTGGAAGTGATCCGCGATTTGTTGAACGAGAAACTGTGTCGTGTCTGGCCCCACAGCATTGCAACCGAAACGAAAAGAAACATCTCGGCTGGCCAGCTCGCGCATCGGACCGTTTAAAACGCGTTGCGCAAGTTTAAAGTGTTTGTCTTCCGCGCCATAAAACAAAACGCAGATACAAACAGATGCGGCTCCATCCGCCATACACGACTCCGTTCAATTAGACCTACAGCTTTACCGACGCCAGCGATGCCCGGGCCACGGCAACCGGCATGACAACCGGCGGCACGCGCGAACGACCAAGTAGTTTCAGCGCCCGCATCACGTTGTGCTGCGAAGGCGGCAAATCTTTCTTGGCGTCTTTAACCATCTTATCGACCAGTTCAAGAAACGTCGTGCGTTCTTTCACAGACGAAAAGTTAAACCGGACAGAAAACTGAGTTACTGTCTTGCCGGCGTGTTCGTCGGCAACGTCGCACCGATCCCACGCCGACTTATCGTCGCCACGGGTATACACACAGGCAATCCGACCAAGAAAGTCATAGACCACAATAACAGCAGACTTCTCGACGTCCCCGATTAAAGAAAAAGCGTGCGGAAACTGCGTTGCCGGAATAAACGGCAACTTTTCGACAACTTTCTCGTCAAGATCGAGGCGCTGCAGCTGCAAGGGAAATGTGCGATGCCCGTGCTCATCGTCTTTGATAAAGAATTCAGCCTCAAGCGCGCCAACGCCGGGCTCAATCACAACTGGAACGTTACGTACAGAAAACATAAAACCTCCTAACGCGTCATGTCAGACCGGCGACGCGGCGAGGCTTCCTGCTCTTCCGTATCGTCTTCACTCTCTTCCCGCTTGTTCAGCTCTTCCTGAACCTTTGCGCACATCGCGCGATGATCCGCAACGATGTCAGACATCTTCTCAAAGTTTTCGATGATCTCAGCAAAATAGCCTTGAACAGTTGCATCGAACTTTGACGGCGCAGCATTCACGATGTCGTCGTAAATGTTGTCGCGCTTTTCGCTAAGCCATAGCGAATCAGAACGAGAAATCCATCGGCGCTGGTGCTGCAGCAAATCATGTAGCTGCTGCTTGAGCCCCTTTGGCGACTGATGCGTGCGGCCGCTGCTCTTCTGCTTGCCCCGCATTTCCTGAAGCTCAGTCGCCAGCGTACGTGCTGTGTAAGCCTCCTCCGCGCACTTCTCCTCGACCGCAGCGCGCTGCTGATCGTCGGGAATCTGCGTGAGCAGCTGTACGTGCGATGTCGTCAGCCGCCACCGCGGGCGATCAGGACAACGCAAGCTGAGCAGGCGGATAATTTCCGCCTCGCTCGGATACTTCTCAAAGAAGTTCACGGCACCACGCATCTGCTCGACGGTATAAACCGGCGCAAAAATCGACATTAGCAGTGACGCCCCGTCGATGTGCTGCGCCTGCTGTTCCGCCGTCAGATAACGCTCTGGATCTCCTTTTACCTCCGAAATAAGCTTGCCAATCCGCCAGTAAGCGCGCAGGCTAGCTTCCTGCGCGTCACTGAACAAACCGTCGATTTCGGACACGACGTCCTGCAACTCAGGCGTCAAATTCTCCGTAGCTACTAAGAGCGGCGAGTTACGTGACTCGACCATATCAGCCTGAATCATCGCTGCCGCCTTAGACTTCCTACCCATTGAATCTCTCCCTATAAGTGAGGTTAACTATTTTCGCTTTCTGCCTTTTGGGGCCGGAAGCAGCAATTCAAGCGCGGTGGTTTGCAGTAAATCACGCAGGGTGTGGTAATGCCCGCGTGAACACCGCAACATAGCACAAAACAAGTCGTAGGCAGTGCGCTGCTTCAGCACTTCTTTTGTGTAAACGTTAATGGCGTCGCGCGGCTCGACGTCCGCACCCACCATTGCCGTATTTCGAATAATCTGCTTGGCGTCTTCTCGTGTGATCTTGAACTTCATCAAGTACGAGACCCACTTGTCGTTCGCCGCGTCCATCGTGGTTTTGTCTGGCGAAAACTCCATCGACAGCCGCATCAGAGCCATTACGCGTGCGGCGACAACGCTCATATCAATACTGCGCTCAGCGACGTTGCCGGCCATAATCGCAGTACGGCCGACCAGATCTGCACCTGTGTGATTAAGCCGGCCGCCCTTGCCCGCAGGCGACAGCGCGGCGCCAAACTTCGTATACAGGCACGTCGACGCCCGAATAGCGTTTCCGGTGTCTTCCCGATTTGAGAAATACCATCCCGACGCAAACGTGTGCCGCGGGTCGGTATAGATATCTGTACGCCGCGTTTTTGGGTCGATGAAATACAGCCGCAGTTCTCGTCCCAGCAGCTCAGCCCGAAAAAACTCGGCCTGCGGCTGCTTGTCGTACAGTTCGTTGCTGACGGTTTCCATAAAAACGCTGTTATCCAGCATGCGGTGGTCAAGGCCAAGAAAGCCCTCGACAGAACGCTCGCGGTGGTTTACCAGTAACGTGCGTTCTCGCAACGCATCAAACCTAACACGAAGTGTCGTGTTGTAAATACTGACTGCCGCCGCGATATCTGTCCCACGCGTGGTTGTCCGAACCTGCCGGACGTTTTCGCCGGACAACTCGTTAAACAACTGGGCCAGACCCACTGACAGTACCGAAGCCAACGCCCGGAAACCGATAGCGTTAAACCGGTAGCCGTTTTCTACGATGCTCCCGTCGGGCCCCATAATTAGCTGGGACTCTTCGACAACAGGGACTGACTCCGTGCTCGCGGAGCGCATCTCTAGAAACCTTCGGCACTCTTCTAGCTGGTTTGCCGCGAACGAGAACGCCGGCACAGGCGCAAATACACTACGCACCGTTGTTGTTGCCGACAACATTCGGGCCTCCGTGCCGCACTAGTCGTAATACCAGTCTGAACCGATCGCGTTAAAGAGCGTGGTGGTGTGCTCAACTATAAAGATATTCTTGACAGTTGGCGGAAAACTGCAGATCCACTGAACACGAGGAATGCCGGTGTCGTCTGTTATATGGTTGTGGGCGCACAGCATCGTCCGCACCACAGGAAAACACATGATGAACCGACGCTCTGTGTTTACTTCCATTCTGTGCAGATTCTTGGCCACCGCAGCGCACAACCTGTTTTTACCGTCTTTCGGCAGTTTGAACAGATCAGCCATCGTCAATTCGTGGAGCCGCGGAATACGCCGGCCGCACAAGACGCCCGGAAAGCGGTGAAACTCGGAGTTAAACCAGCTAAAGTTTAACTTGTCGTGTCCGGTCATATCCCGGCACTCGTTCACCATCTTGCCCCAGCCAGATATCTTAATCCCGCACTCCCGGAACACGCGCTTGATAATCCGCTCCTCAAACGCGAGCTGGCGCTGAAACCGAATGGCCTCGGCGCCCTGACTGTCCTGATTGAACAGCTCGTTAAAAAAGTTATCGCGCGGATCCATGTCAGGGCGCCGGATTGTTATCAAAATAGCTGGCAATTGACTCGGGTGGCGGGAGCGGCATCCACAATAGCAATTCTTGTCGCGTAGCCAGCTCGCCGCCCGTCACCATGAACTGATCGTGCGTGACCGGATCAGCCGCGAGTACTTTTTCGTCGCGGCCGGGCAGCCTGTCGTTTACGTGCGTCCACCTTCCGAACTTTGGTTCCTTCATGAAGCACCTTTTCTACGTCTTTAAGCAATTCTTCGGCGTTAATGAGTTTGTCACACGCCGATTCACCCGCCGGCACGCATTGGTGCGTAGCCAGCACATCTCGCATCACCCACGCCAACCAGTCAACCTCTTCTCGCGTAAACGAGATTGTAATACTGGACGGCGTAAGAGCGTGTTCAATTCTTTTCTTTGCCATCTGGTGTACTCACATAAATCCGCGCATCAGTGCGAAACTCTCCGCACCAATCATCACGACTGACGATCGGCCAAAAAGTATCTGGCGTACTTTGATCTGGCCGCGGCGCGTGTCGACGACAATCGCCAAAAGCTAAGTCGTTTGCTTTGTGCTTGTAATACACGCAATCTGCGCAGCAAATATTAGCCGGCATGTTTATTCCTCATCTTCTTCTTCATATTTATCCGCGTTGTGTTCTTCGTCATATTCGTCAACGGCTTCCATGAACTCGTCAAAGGTCAAATCAGGCGCGTTGACGCACTCCATAAACTGATACACAAACTTGCGCTCGCCCGTCTCGTCGTCAACACGCTCGACAAGGCGATAGTGCATCATGTCGCCGGTTTCGTGGTCGTAACCGCTTATGATGGTATCGGCTTCGGGAATAGGCACGGGCAGCTTAGATCCGTCTACAGGGCCGCCAAAACACTCGGCAACCTGAAACAGTCCTTTTTGCATGCCCATAAGTTCATGCTCAAAAGTCGTATCGTCATCTTCGTTGTCATCGTCCATTAGTCAACCTGACCTAAAGGATCAAAATCAGAACCAACAACCTCTCCCACAGTGCTCGACGCGGCCATAAGCTCGGGCACGTCGGTCATCTGATTCTTCTTCAGCTCTTCCATCACCTGCTCACGATACTTACGCGCGGGATCGCATATCGTGTAATCATTTACACCAAGAAGCCCGTGAAGCATGCCGAGAACCTTGGGGTTGTCTTCAAGCATGATTGAAGCTTCGACCTCAGACACTGCGTCCTGCTTAGAGATACCGAGCGCCTTGGAAAAGACGAGCGGAGTTTCAGCGTTCTTGGTACCGTGCTTGTACTCCAGATCACAAACCTGCTTGAGCAAGCCCGGCAGCTTCGGATCCATGCCCGGAACCGGCTTACCGTCGCCGGCCTGCAGCTCCATGAGCAGCCGGATCGACGCGGTGTGCCAGTCCCAGAAATGGAACTGCTGGTTCTTAAACGTCTCGTTACCGTTCTTGTCAACAGCCGGCACGATTTCGTTGTACCAGAGCAAATTAACAACGATCTTGCGCCCGGGAGCGCCGAGATTGTTCTTAGTTGCTGCGATACGAATCGAAGAACCCTCGTAGCGCGAAGGAATGTTCTTCTGTGACGCTTTTGACATATCAAGAATCAACGTCGGGTAATAATCAAGACTCGCGCCGCCGGGGGCGTATTTCTTCGGCGGGCCAAAGCCCATCGAGTTAATCTCTTCCTTCAGGTGATTTGTCGCAATAAGCGCGATCGGGTAATGACGCAACGTGGGCACTAACGCCGTCCGCATAAAGTCCGAAAGGTTGCGGGCAAGATACGGATGACCAGCCGCGGCGTGACCCTCGTCGGCAACCTTCTCGACGCGCCGATCGACTTCGACAGCCGAGATAGAGTCGATGCCGATACAAATAGGAATAACCCTGTCTGGGGCGTTAGCCGCGTCGACCTGCTTGTGAATCGCCTGACAGAACTCCATGTAATGCTTCTGCCACTCCTCCACGCTCGCCGCCGTCTTGATCCGAGTGCGCGCGATGTACTGCTGGTTGTGGCTGAATAGGCCCGACATCATGGTCGGCGAGCCCTTGTTCTCCGTGTCGATCATGATGGCGCCGCCGCCATACATGTGAAACCAGCGCATAATCTCGATGAGAAGCGCCGACTTACCGGCGCTGAACTCGCCGCGAAGCTGCGTGAAGCGCGACAGCGGGAAAATGTTAGCCTGCAGCAGATAGCGCGCTGCAAGCGTGGGAAGCGGCAAGCCGATCAGCGGATCTTGATCTTCCGCCGTCGCCTTGAGCACTTCCGTGATAACCGGATGCTCACCGTTGCGGGCGAACACATCAACCGCGTCGTGATCTTCTTTACGTTTGCGACCCATTAGTTATCTACCTCTTCATTAAAAGTAAGAGACATCTGCGACGGAGCGTTTGTAAGCCGCGTCAATTCATCTGTCGTCATGTCGCGCGCTCCGCGCGAAAGATTAGTCAGCGCGTCTTCTACAACAGTTTCTTCGCCGCCGTCGACCGCTGGAACGACGTGACTACGATGACACCCCTTTTTACCGCGAACCCCAACTACCTTTGGTTTTCTTTTTGACTTTTTACGGTCAATGTCAAATCCAAACACGCTAGCTGGGTGGCGCAACCAATAAAGATCATGTTGCGACATTCTGACTTCTTGTTTTGCGCCTACAACTTCCGTTGAGTCGACATAAAAACGCGATTTCCATTCTTCTAATCCGTCAGCGTGATCAAGATACCACGCAATAAAATCTGCTAGCGCAAGTGCCGGAATGTCGTCGCGAAGATGTACAAAAACAGCGGCGTTAAAAATTGCGCGCACAGTTTGTATTTCCCATGCCTTGTGCGTATGAGAAAAAGAAGCATCGCGCGCCGCTATAAGTCGGTCAACCAGCGCAACAACACTTGCTAGGTAATCGTAAAAACGTTTGATTTCTCGGTCAGCGGCGGCAATATCCCAGTTTTTTTCTTTGATCAGTTCTGATACTAAAAATTCTGGCTGCAACGTCTTGCTCTGAGTGTCGTGCGTAAGAATTTTATCCACTGACGGTTTTTTTGCCGCCCACATGTGAAACAACGCGAGCGCTCCGCGGTGTAACTGACCGTTTCGTTTTCGCCCGCCTGTGCCGAGCGAACTAGTCATGTTATTTGTTTTCAAAACGTCGGCGCCGGACAATCGCGCAGTTAGCTCCACCACAATAGCGCGCACTTGATCGTAGACGTGTTCTCCGATTTTTATCCCACCAATTTTGAGGCCAGCAAGCTCGCCACGCCATAAATCATACGGGAGCAAGCCGGTGCCTTTGTTGAGATTTTGAAACGAAATCATTGCAACGTCGTGTGTTTCGTGTTGGCAGTGCATAATGTGCACGCCAACATGTTTCAACAGATCTGCTTGCTGCGGCGTCAAATTAAAATTTGCTGGTGTTGAAATGGCGTTGTTCAACGTTGTCAAACGCTGCCGCCCATCTTTTAAATATCGAATCAAACTGTTAGGCAAACAGTAGGTGTGTACCGCAGCTTCAAGCCGGCCGGTTAACAACGTAAATTGAATAAAATCGCGTTGTTTCTTTTCTGGCCAAACAAATTCGCGTTGAAAAAACGGATTTACGAGTTCGTCATGCTCTATTTCGCGCAAAATGTCTTTAACAAGTAAATCACGCGACGGCGGCTGCGGGAGAGACGTTAAAACGTCCATGTAGTTTCCTTTCTGATATGAAAACCCCGGCTCCGGCACACGCGCCACAGAGAAATACGCGGTGCCGGAGCCAGAGCCGAAAGATTATTTCTGGGCCGCACGTGCACGAGCACGAGCCAGAATGTCAGCAGAATCGCGCTTCGGCGGCACAGCGGCCGTCGGCGCAGCCGGAGGAGCCGGCGGCGGGTTAGAGAAAAAGTCAGCGACGCTCTCCTCAGCCTCCGCCGAAATTTCGGCGTCGGGCTGCGGATCCCACGGCGCTACGGGGTCGGGCTTCGGGGCCGGCTTCCGCGCTGCCGGCGCAGTCGCGCGCGGCGGAGGAGCAGGCGCCTCAAGATCCTCGACGGGCGTGTCTACGCCTTGAAACGTTGACGTACCCTTTGGCAGCGCTCGGAGATACTGCGGGAAATCACGCCACGCGAAATCCAACGCTTCTCGCGGAAACACCGGCGCCAGCATCTCAGCCTGCTCCTCGTACGACGGCAGCCGTAGGAAATCTTCCCACGTGCCGGCCTCAGCGACAATGCGCTCCGCGTACGGCTCCAGCGAAATCTCCTGACCGTTAAACGTGTCGTGGAGAATACCGAAGTGCGTGTAATCACTCCGCGAATGCGGATAGCCAACGATGTACTTCGCGCTCTGCGCACCGCGCGCAAACTTCGGGCACTGGAACGTCGTCGGACCCTCAACACCTGTCGCGATAAGATTGGCGCCGCCACTCTTAAACGCTTCGGGAAGAATCGTAAACAACTTCGCCGGACCAAACGACAGCAGGTCGCCGCTCAGATATTCGCCCGTGTTTTCGTCACGAACGCTGAGCGCCGCAGCTAACGCCTCAGCCGCACTGGTCTTCAAACCAATAATGCGGGCGTTACGCTTGTTATCGTCCGAGAACGCGCCGAGAACGATCTTTCCGTGTTCGTCAACAAACACAGAAGTCGCCGAAATAAACATCGTCTTTTCGGGCTTCTTCAGCGAACCAATGTGCGAGTTACGTACAAACTCTTTGGACAGCAGCTCCGCGAACAGCCGACCGAGCGTCGGGTGCGGGTTGTCCTTGGAGCTGTCGTACGCGACCTTGCGCAGAACGTGCAGCGGGCTTTCATACAGATTCACGTCGGGATTGCCGTCGTGAATGATGTAGCAAATGCCCGGGTTACCTACCCAGTGCGCGCAAGTCAGCAGGCGGCTCCAGTCGCCCATAGCCACGTTATCGTGGCCCTCGCGGAAGTTGGCGAACGTCTCGCCCTTTTTACCTTCCTCGTAGATCGGCAACAGGCGCAGACACAGGCCGTTGTCGAGGAGTTCCCTGCCAGATGCAATCAGAATGTTATTCTGCTTGCCGTAGGCGTATCGGCTCTTGCTGTTAGAGCCACCGGCGCCAATGTTGTTGGCCTTCCGGTATTCGGGATCAATTGCCGCAAAATTCGACGCATTGTAGCGTGGCATAAAAACCTCTCTTTGTTAATAAGGGCCCTATTGCCCTATGTGGATGTCTGCAACTATAGCAGACAAAACCATTCTGTCCAGACCTATTCGTCACAAAACCAATCGATACCCAAACCCCTAGATTTCTCGGGTTTCAGGTTCTCTCCCCAATGGAAAAACACGTCTCGGCTCATTCCAAAGTGATACGGCCCGGCACCTTCGATTTGTGTGCCGTCAAGACGATGTGGCCAGAACGGCACACCATCCACCATACACGTCGGAATAACTTCTTTGTACACACGTTCAGCGTGCTCTAGCGGCACAATTAACACAATCGCGTCATGAATCTGCAGCGCGATTTTGTAGTCGATGTCTGAATGTTCTTCGCGGTACTTATAGAAGTTGTAAAGCGCGATCGATACAGCGTCAGCCACTCCACCTTGAATCGGAAAGTTCTGCGCCTGACGTTCTTGCTCGCCACGTACGGCTCTGTCTTTCGTCGGCATGAACCGACGGAATCGCCCGTATGGGCCAACGAGCCAGCCCGGATTTTGCGCCCGAGCGCGGCATTCGGCCAAGAACGTCTTTGTACCGGGATACGACTGGAAGTAAGCGTCTATCATCGCTTGGCACTGATCGGCCGTTACGTCGTGTCCTTCCTCTTTGCATTGCCGCGCAAGAGCTTCTGAGCCGCGGCCGTACGGAATACCGAAATTCACGTTTTTGGCTGCGACACGCAAACCCTTTACACCAGCGTCAGCCATACCCTGCTTTGTTGGCGTGACGCCGCTAAGCCTAAAAGTCTTCACAGCTTGCTGGCTGTGAATGTCGTAGTGATCCGGGTGATCCTCTGGAAGAAGATTACGCCGGACGTGCTCGATCATATTTTTATCTTGACTCAACCACGCGAGGACCGCCAGTTCCGCACCAGTGAGGTCGGTTTCGATGCCAACGCAGCCCTTGGGTACACGAAGGATCGAGCGGACGGGATGCTGGTATTTGTCCTTTCCGAGGATACGCTTGTAGTCGTCTTCCCGGCGCGAACTGAGGTTTTGGAGCGGAGGACGAGACGAAGATGCCCGGCCGGTTTCCTTCGTTTGAAACATGTGCGTACGAACTTTACCGTCGGAGTGAACACAGCCGACAAGACCTTTTTCGTACGTGTAATTACCGTTTTCATCGAGTTCGTATTCTCCGTCTTCTGTTTCCGAGGGTTTACGCAATACAGACTGCAGCACCTGACTAATAAACTTATAGTCACGAATTTTAGCCGCGGTCGAATTGATGTGCCCTAGGATACCCAGACTTTCTTTATCGGTACTGGGTGTCGCAGTGTCGGCATTAACGCCACGATACGATAACTCGTTCCACAGTACGGGGCGCTTACCAGTAGTTTTGACCGGACGCAAATCAAGCGTTTGCGCGTCGTCTGGAATGGGCGGCGCGTTTGTATAGCGATCAGCAAAGTCACGACCAAACAATGCGACGGCCAACTGGGGCTGCGATTTTGGATTGAACGCCGGCCAGTTAAGTTCCGCGCGAATTTCTGCTAACAGTTGTTCTTGAGTATTCATGAACAGCGTCGTCAGTTCGTCGGCGCGGTTGCGGTCTATTTCGAGCCCTGTCATCTCCATTTCAAGAAACGCCAGAGATGCGTTATGCGCGGTCCAGTACGGCAGCCAACAGTCGTGCCCGGTGCTTGAACGAGCGATAATCCCGTCTTTACCGTTCGTGCCGTAAAACCGCATCATGATGCGTCGAGTGACGTCAACGTCGTATGACGCGTACGGGTGCAGAATGTGCGCCGGGCATTCGCCGTAACCGCCAACCTCGCTTGCCTTCAATTTGTTATCAGAACGGTACTTTTTCTTCCAGTGATCCAGCGGTTCCCAGTAAGTTGGGGCAGCAGTAAATCGCATGGAGCACTCGTCAAGGCCGTAACGCGCGCATTCGTTGACGGCGTGATACATAAGACTCGTGTCCCATCCGCCGCGCGTACGATCGTCTGGATCTTCGGCGGGGGCGTATTCCGCGCGCACATCCACGCCAAAATCAAAAAGCCACGGCAAGTCAGCGCGGAAAAAGTGCCCTCCCACGCGAACGTGCCGCTCCGGCGTGCTTTTAAGCAGCCGCGTTAGCAAACGACGCGCCGCGTCCAAATTCGGTTGAAACGCTTCTGCGCCGCCCTGATGCCGCAGAACGATAGTGCGAGCCCACTTGTCTTTATTTGATATCTGAACAGTGCGCAGATACGCGCCCTCTTCTGTCGGATAGTCGCCGTGCCATTCACAGTCGATAGCGATGATATTGGAGTTAGGGTCGGGATCAGCGATCATGGCATCAACAATCTCAGCCAACGCTTCTTCGGTGTAAACGTCGGCATGATCGACGGCTTCCTCGTCTAAAATCTCGTCATGAATTAGCGCCTTGAATCGCCTAATTTGTCCAACGAAATCTTCTGTCGCCTCTGGCTTGCGCACAACAAAAGCTGGGTGCATGACCGACATAGCTTTCATCGTCCGTGTGTTGCCTTCGGCGTCTAAGGCCGAAACATCAAGAATCCGCCCGGCTAAACCAGTGATCGCGCTAGTCGTGCGCATCACAGCTTTTGTCGCCTCGTTACCGAGGCACAAAATAAACTCGGGCTGGACGATGCGCAGTTCTTGTTCGAGCAAGATGGCGCAGTTCTTAATCCACGCCGCCGGCACAGCCGTGATCTCCATCGGCGGAGCAAACTTGCAGGCAAACGTGACGTACCAGTCTTCGTACATCTCGGGACTGATGCCGCAATCCTCAAAGATGTCGGCCAGCGCGAGCATCGCCGGCCCGGCGGTCGCGTTGAGGCTTTCCATTTCGTAGTACCCGGGGAGCTTGCCAACTACCATCACCTTCGCTTTGCGCCAAGGACCGTAAGTCTCTACTGCGGCACCGCGTTTCCCCCAGCGATGACCGGGAAGAAACGGTACCGGAATAAGTTCTTTAGACGACTTGTGCGAAATCGGCAGATGGAAGTCTGGGCGATAAAGAGCGTTCCGGTACAGGTTAGTCAGATGTGTACCAACCGGAACGTTTTTCTTTTTCTTTGCGGCCGTCTCGTCAATTTCGTCGCCAAGCGCTACGGCATGCGCAATAAAATCTGGCCCTGCGGGCGGCATACCCGGTTCCGTAAGCGGAATGAACGGGTATGCCGCTGCAGTGAAATCTTCTGTATTCGGGTCATACAGCGTCTGCGTAAGACGATGCGTGAGCGAAATACCCTGTGTCATAACGCCTCATAACAAAAATGAAAGATCTGCCGTGACATCAACAGCGTCAGCAGCAGCCGACAACATCTCAAATAATTCCGAGCGCGAATAGTCCGCCGGATCACGATCGTCCGGGAGAATAACCGGAACGACGTTAACGTTTCTTTGGCAAAGCGCCGCCACAACATGCTCAAGCTCGGTCTGCGCGTCGTGATCAAGAACGACAAACACAGGCTTGTTTGCCCATGTCGTCGCGATCGTGTTGCACTGCCACGCAGATAACGTCTTACCAAAAATGCAGACGCCTGCAACTCCCAAGCGCCACACGCTCGGTACGCCCTCGACAACAACGGCAACAGGTTGTTCGGCCGCATTATCGTAGTTGTAAAGGACCTGACTCTTGCGCATGCCGTTGTAGTATTTGACGGTGTTTTTGCCCTCTCCAACTACACGACCCTGCCAGCCAACCAGCTGGCCGTGAAAATGCACAGGAATGTAAATTCGCCCGTGCATGATCCGGTGCTTATCTAGCCGCGGCTTTACACACACGCCGATTTTGAACATGTCGGCAAGTTCACGAATATTTGTAAATCCGCGAGACGCCAAATACTCGACAGCCGGATGATACTCAGGCAGCGAATCAATCGGTAGAATCTCGCCGGGTGGTTCGATCGTTTCGTGTGCGGTGTCGAGCGGGACTGACCGAATCGGCGTCCGCATAAGGATCCGCCGGCCTGCGCCAAAAACCATATCTTCAAACTGCTCTAGCCGGCCGGGCTTATCAAGACAGTTTTCGTTGTAGCACACGACCAGATGCGTGTTTGCCCGACGACCATTTCGAATGTCTGCTCCGTACCGGTGATTTACCCACAGACGATTTCGCTGATCACGACAAAACGGACAACACACACAGTAATACTCACCCCAACTGCCACGATAAGTAGACTTGCCGCGGCGAAGGGGATCATCAAATTGTTCGACCTGCGCGGGCACACCTTCGTTTGCGATATTCACTTCGCCGAATTTGTGCGCGAGCAGGCCATACAGTACGGGATTCAGGGGATTTGAACTTGGCGCTTTTGAAACCGCCATTTTCATACTGACTCCTCTCACGACATCATGTCTTCAGCAAATGTGTCTACCGGCATAATCCGCCGGGGTGTAGAACGCGGCCGAATGAGCGCCTGCGCTTCTTCTGGAGTAACCGGGGCAATGTCACCACGCTGGATGATTCGCTTAGCGGCTTCAGATGCAGTGTACTCGTCATTCACAAGACGAATCTCCGCGACTCTATCGTCGATTTTGATTAGCCCCTTGAGATTATCCGCCCGAAGATACCGCAACTTAGACCAATAAATTGTCGATACATGGCACGACTCGTCTCGTGCGTTGACGCAGAGACACGCGTGAAGGTTCTCCGCGAATGACTTTGAACCAGACGCGTCGGCGTGCGAAACGTACCGATATGACGGAATGTTCTTGACCTCACCTTGCGCAAGCTGATGCGCCAGCATGATCACCGCACCTGTGGGCACAGCAATCCTCGCACGCAGTTGATCAACAGCGTTTTTAATCGGCCGCGCCAACGACTCAGCGTATTTCGTCTTGGCGTTTGCGTTCATTTCACGCTCCACCATAACGCCGCAATAGTCAATGGCAACAAAACCAATTTCCATTCCGCGTTCGCGGGCCAGCTGCTCAAGCGCAATAACAATTTCCGCCACACCACCGGCGCCGCGGTTGCCGGTCTTTTCGTTTTGCGAAAAGTCCAGATACATAAAGTTATTATTGAACCACGAACTGGCGGCGACCCAGCGCTCGCGCTCTCCAAACATTACTTCGCCGTTTCTGTTCACAGGCAACTCTCGATCGTAGTCTTTGAGGTTTTCAGCTGTAGACAGTTCCGACCAGAAGTCGCGACCAACGGCGAATAGCGAGCGGTCAATCTGCGCCGCGGCAGACCAAAACGTCGGATTCATTTTTTCGGCCGGATCTTCGTAACCGATAAACACAGACAGCTTGTTGGGCGAGTGTGCGGCGTACTGTTGCGCCATACGCACAGCCGTAACTGCCAGAAGTGTCGTCTTACCGCCGCCATACGGCCCTAAGACGCCAATAATGTCACCTTGCCGAAAGCCCTGCAGATACTCGTCAATAAACGGGAGCGTTGTGGGCACAGCAACTGGCGGGAGCGCGATGGGCTGCCCGATTTCAGGCATCATGGCCGCATTCTCGAAGCTCTTGCCCAGCGCGTCGACCGATTGCGCTTTCCTTGTCCACTGCGCTAACTGCGCCTCTAGATTATCTGGCGCGCCGCCAAACGTATTTAATACCGCTTGCGCCTCGCCTTTGATCATCCGCTCCCGAATAAATCGCCGAACAATATCCTCAATGTATGACTTTTCGGCGCGGGCTTCGACTTCAGCGAGCGGCGCAACACGGAAGCACTCGTCGACAAATCGCACCAGCGCGTCAACGGCGTCGTTGCTTAGTGCAATCGCCGCTGTCCCTGCAACAGCGTTATCACGCCACGCCAGCAGTCGAGTGGTGAGCATGTCGGCCGTAAGCGCGCCAAACTGCTCACTCAATTCTTTCATTGCCGCGAACAGGTAATAAAACGGCAGCTCGTCGATCGATTGTCCAAAATGGCCGTGTGAAAGCCCGACACGCAACGAGTCGCGCAGCAGCGCCGGGTGCCGTAAAAGACCCGAAATCATTGTGCCGATCTCGGGCGCTGTTACCGCGTCAACTGTTTTTGGCTTTTCATCCATGAATTCACTCGGCATCGTAATTTCTCCAATGCTGCCGTATCTCGACAACGCCTGATTTAATCTCGTTCTCTATCCACCATTTGTATTCTGGATGCGCTGCCATTACAGCGTCATATGATCGCTGCTGCGCCTCGTAATCGAGCGCGGCTTTCCACAGGTAACGCTCTACAGCTTTTTCGCAGTTACGGCTGGCCGCGAACGCGTTTCGAAAAAACGGCGTGGCTGTAACGTAACTTTCGTCGCAGAGTACGTACAGCTCCTGCGCGGCTGTAGGCATTTTGTATATCGCGGTTGTCGCTATGCGTAGCTGCAGAGTCTCTGCCGCCACGTGAAAACGATTTTTGATTATCCGCGGCATATGCGTCACGTAATCGCGGTAAATCTCGGCGGATTTAGAGCTGTATAAAACAGACGGGCGCATTTCAGTTAAGCGCTGCTGTCCCGTCGAAATGCGCTCCGTGGCGAGCGCCGAGAAATGCGCATAAACCCAACCGCCAAGATCGGCGCCTGCGCGTTCGGCAGCGCGCAGGATTTTGCCCCAGACTGGCGTGTGTTTTACGCCAAAGTTATCTTTACCGCCGTCCCACATCGGGCGTCTTTTAATATGCGCCCGAGCTTCCCAATCGTGAACACGTTCGTTCAGATGGATGTACTGGTATCGAATGTAGGCGGCTTTTTGCGGCGGCGTAAGAAATTGATACCAGTCGACTGACAAAAGATCTAAATCATTCCCCGCTGTCAGTTCCGCGGGATCGCCAAGAGCGCTGCGCGTCATGCCAATTCTGCTCCCATCCGAGGAGTTTATAGCTGTTTCGTCGACCCAGACTCTTCCGGTAGAAGGTCGGGTCAAACGTGTCCATGCAATCCAGTACTTCGCCAAACTCTTTTCGTGTGCCGTCTGGGGCTGTGTAAATTCGGCTTACACGCCCCGGACCTTGCACATCGACAATATCGCTATCCCGGTCATCGGCGCGAACAAGAACATTTAACTGTTCGAAGTCAACGCCGGTGGCCCATACGTCCGTGGCGATTACGCGCTTGAGTTGTCCAGACTCGAACTGTGAACGCATATCGTATTTTTGTATGTCTGTGAGCGGTTTGTAGTCGGCGGGCAGCAAACCCTTTTTCCGATACCCCGCGCAGTCATACGGCGACATGTTTCCATAGACGAGACTGAAATCAGGCAATTGCGCGCCGAGATGAACAGCATGTTCAATCGTCTCTACGAGGATCAAAATCTGATGCGATTCTGGATATCCCCGCACGGCTTCGGCGATGATACGATTCCGCTCATGGTTTGTCCAGATGCCGTATCGCTTGCGCGCCACGCGATTTCCGTAGCGCTCCGCGGGGTTCGACCGCAGGCGCATCGGCAGCCAGTTGACCCGAACTGGCACGACCAGACCAAGCTCGACGGCCTGCTGATACGTCAGCTCGAATACCATCGGACCGAACATCGGCTCAAGCACGGCATGAGCGTTGTCCATACGCGCGTATGGCGTCGCGCTCAAACCGAAATTACGGCTTGTGCGATAGCGCGCGGCAAGAGCCGTGGAAAAGTTGAGCGTGGCAAGCTGGTGAACTTCGTCGGCAAACAGAAAATCTGCGTCGCCGTCTGAGTGCGCCAAGCTGCCGGCAGTAATCACCGTCACACGTTCCCACTGCTTCCACCCATCACCAACGCGGCCGACCTTCGGCAACAGCCGTTTCAGACTGCGCACGATGCGATCAGCAACGTCAACTGACTTTGTTACTACGTGAATCTTGGCTGTCGGGAACAGTAGGGCTGCGGCGCCAATCAGCGTTGTGTTATGCGTCACTGTGTAATTTGTTGTCAAATACAAACCGTCGTCAGCGGCGACTGAAATACACACACACGGGAAACTTCCGGCCGGACGGATCGCTGTAATGGCTTTCGTTTTGCCTTGTTTTGTTTTCGCCCGCCACAACGAAGCCTTACGCGGCAGCCAGAACGGATTTACTGGCAGATTCACGGCCACGCGGTAATACACTTTTCCGGGCTGTGCCGCATATTCCTGCGGCTTGACGCGCGTTACACCGCCCAAAGAACGCACAAGTTCACAAACATCTTCGGCTAATTGCTTTGACGCAACCGGGCCGAATTCAACGTGATACTGCTTCTTGCGCACGGTGCCGTCTGTGTCCATCAACCCGCGCAACAATTCTAGTCGCTGCTCGAAACTAGCATGCTTATACGCGGCCGGTATTTCTTTATCGTGTGATAGCACACACACACCAAGCGCGTCTAAAGCGCTTTTTAACGGATTCTCGCGTTTTTTTATTCCATGCGTAATACGCCAATCATATTGCGACACATATCGAACCGATAGGCCCAGCGGCTGCACAATGCTATCAACGCGAGTCACAATTTCACTATCAGCAGAACTGAAGCGAATACTGCTTTGCGTAAGCCCACCATCGCCTAAAAGTACACCCAGCAAATACGGATCAACCGGCAAGACTCTTTGTTGAAAATGCACGGGCGCCGCTACAGGCACGAACCATTTTGCGTTGCCCTGATTGTCGTACAGATCGTGCATTAAATTTGCAATCTGAACTGTTTTATAGGGCGTGTTACGACATTTCTGTGCTTTTGTTCTGACGTTCCACAGATGTTCTTGGCAGCAACGAACTTTAGACCCGTCGGAAAATTCGACTTCCACGACTTCTTTAACGCCCTGCGGATAAACTCCGGTTACTTCTGTTGGATAACCGTTAGCGCCAATCACATAATCACCGATTTGAATAGCGCCGATCGGTACAGGTCCGATATCGGTATACACCGGCTCCGTAACTGGTTGCGCTTTGCCGAACCCCGTAACGGCTTTAATAATACCGCACGGAACTCGGGAAATTGTACGCAAGCATTCTTCTTGCCGAGCACGAAACGTGATTCGCCCGTCTAGGTTTTCCCACTGCGGCGTGAAGCAATCAGGGCGCTTTCGCGGGCCTGACCGGTCAACAAGCAGAGTGGGGCAGCCAAGCTTTTTCAGTCGATTCACCATACGGGCAAGATACCCGCTGAGCACGATTACATGCCCGTGCTCGACGCGGTGTAACTTGTATTCTTTCGTTTGAAAGAACATCCGCTGCCCGGTAATCGGATCTCGGCGAGCCTGCCCGTGAACCTGCTCGACATGAGAATAGCGCAGGTCGTGAGTGAGCCGTTTGATCAGCTCGTCATTTAAGGGCGCGTTATCTGCGCCGGTAAGCGTTAAAACGTTTCCAACACGTGTAATTGTAACGGGCTGGGCAATCATACTAGCCGTCGCTTCCCGGTCCTGAGACGGGCTCGACGGAAAGGACTTCAAATGTCCCATACTTTTCCTGCGCGTTGTTGAACGGGGAAAAACCCCGATACTTTCCAACTAAAGTGAGTAGGTGCACAAAATCTCCCAACGGAATTTCGTCTGGAAGCACTGCCGACAATATCACAATATCGCCGGGCCGAAAAGCCTCGTGAAGCGCGTAGTGGCTGCGCAGCTGATTATCGGCTTGCGGCGTCAAAATCGTCCGCCGCCAATCGTTTCTGGGTTCGCCCATGACGATCGGACACCAGTCGATTTTTTTGACGTCCGTGTGATGCCTATTGGCGATCTTGGCCGCGTAGCGCATACACGACAGCCAAGCGGACGGTAAAAACATAACGCGCTGGCTCGGGTCGCGATCAAAGCAAAAAATGACTTGGCCGTGCCGCCTCTTTTTTGCCGCGCCAAGACACACACGGTTGAACCGGATTTTGATAGTTATTTCTTGCATGTCACGGCTGCTTCTTGCTCATATGCTCTGCGTACGCTGCGCGCTCAGTCGGCGTCTTGAAAAACATGTTAGGCGCGAACAACCCGTCTTTCGCACCACGACGCATCTCAAGACCATCAAGCCAGTTGTACCGCAAATAACGCACAAACGCCTGCGAGGCGCGCAGATCACCTTTAGTGCCGCCGCGGACGGCTTTGTGAATGCGGTATAAAAAGTTTGCCGGATTTTGCAGATCAACTTCCGCCGGGTCGACAGTTTTCCACGCACGTAAAACATTTGCGCAGCGCAGTTCTCGACTTTTGTGTAGCAAGCGCGTAGGCGTAGATACGTACTCCTGCACTTGTGGCGTTAAGCCTAAAAACAGTTCGAGCTTTGCCGCCCGGTCGGGTGCTTTTCGGTCAACGTACCAGCGCGGATCAACAATAGTAGCCAGTAGCTGCGCCGCGACCTCTTCGGACAACGTCGGTATGAACATCAGCGCCTTGTGCGCCGGGTGCATACGAAAATACGTTTTTGCCGCGTCGTCAAAAACGAAGTTTGCTCGCTGCAGCCGACCGAGCATGGCGTACGTCGGATAGTCGTGCACGGAGAGTTTGTGCCACCCGCCGGCCGCCGGCGCAACGTCTACGCTGCGCATCCGGCGCAGCACAATCTGCGGGTCATAAATGTCGTCTGCCGTGTGTAAAATATTCGGCCCGGCCACCTCGACGCGATTGATCTCGTTTTTGTAATGCCGCAGATACAGCGCAGAAATTAGCTCTGCGTTTTGCGGCAAACCCAGCACACGAACCTGCACACCCATGCCATTAAGAACCGGAGAAAGTAAAAACGAATCTAACAGCTGATCAGAGTTTGTTGCCGGGCCGATGCCGACTGAAAACCAGATCCGCCCATCTGTGTGCGTGTGCAGTTTGATTACGTTTTCATCAACTACGCTGTACATGCCGTAACTCCGGGGCCTCTAGTTCAATTGCCGATTCAAACAAATGCGACAGATTGATTGCGTGCGTAACCAGCAAGCACTGCAAGCCTTTCGCGGTAGACAACTCGCGTAATTTTTCAAGAACCGGCGCTAAAGCCTGAATACGCGGCTGATCCAAAGACGCGGTCGGCTCATCCAAGGCGAGGAGCCCGATTTCTTCTGCAAACATGGCGTTGACGGCGACGCGAAACGCAAGTGCCAAGACCGTCTTCTGCCCGACAGATAATCGTTGAGCGACTTGTCTTCGCCCGTCGAAGAACTCGGCAATAAAGGTTGGTGTTCCATCCGCGGCTACCTTGATAACAAAGTTAACTCGAAACACCTGCAGCAGCTCGTTAATCGCGGACTCTAACCGCTGTAAGTTGCGTTGCGCTACGAGTCGCGGCGCGTTCTTTAACGCCTCTCGCGCCTTCTCGGCAACGCCCGACCAACTCCGTAATTTTTTAGCGCGCTCCTCTTGCTGCCGAACATCCGCTGCCTGCTCATCTAGTCGTTTCTTCTCAAACAAAATTTGCGCGCGCTGATCTGATAAACCCGTCCGCGTCTTCAACTGCGATTGCAGCTGTTGCAGCCGTGTCTGCGCCATATGTGCGTCCGCCTGCGTTGTCGAAATTTGCGCTAGATCGTCCTCTAGTTGTTTTTTACGCGCACGTAAAGCCTCAATGGCGCCATTCACCTGCGCCCGCTCTTCGCGAGCTTTCTGCGCTAACGGCTCAATCTCTTTTTTAACGCGCTGAAATTCTTCGTAGTCGACGACCGCCTGTTGTAACTCGTCCTCGCTTAGATCTGGCGGTTTTACGGCCAGTAAATCTTTTTCCGCTGCGTCAAGCTGCTGCTCCTTCGCTTCGCGCGCTTTCTGCCGTTTTTCCCAATCCTGCCACACACCCTCTTTAAACGCCTGACGGCTAGCGGCATTTTTCAATTCCGCCAGCTCTTCTTCCATTTTAATAAGATCTGCTTTGTATTGTTCAACCTGCGCGGCAAGTTGAGACGACGGCGTGTGGCACGTCGGGCATTCGGCTACGCCCTCCGATGAAAACATATCAATAAAACGCTTCGCTTCTTTAATGCGCTGCTCACGCGAGTGTTGATCGCGCCGCATCTCTTCGGCTGTGGGCTGTCCGGGCTTTTCAGGTTGCTGGTCTTTCTCTCGCTCGGCGGCGAGTTGCGCGCGAGTAAGCTGAAAGTTTTCCTTGGCTTTGGCAACGCTCTTGTAGCTGGCCCAGTGCCCCAGCGCGACTCTCGCCGCAGCGTGCGACTCTTCTTGCCCGTTTGCCGCGGCCGTCAGCGCGAGCAAGTCAGCGTCGTACTGCGCCGACGCGTTTACAAGATCGTCTAACTTTTTCTGCTGCTGCTCCAGTTGCTGTTCGAGCTTGGCCAGCTCACTGGCGCCGCGGTCACGTGCTTCCCACTGCTGAATCGTCGTCTGGTCGGCCCGCATAAGCGACACAATGTCATCAGGATTTGGCAGTTGCGCAATTTGAGTAGACAACTCGGCCGCCTGCTGTGCCGCAGCGGCAGCCTGCGTCGCTATTTCGTCCGCGGTTTGAACAATTTCAGGAATGTTTAACTTTGATAGAGACTTGCCAATCACGTCTTGACATTTGTCCGCGCGAGCAGTGTTAAACAATCGCTGAAAAAACTTATCTGTGTCAGTTTGATTGTCGTCGATAAACGAAAAAATCTCGGTCTGCGCGACGATGATAAACCGACTAATAAATTTGGCGTCGACACCAAGCAACTTTTCTATGCCGGCAGTTACGCTCTTATCGCCGCGGCCGATTTCTTTACCATCAACTACCAACGTCGCCTGCTCCTTTTCGGGCAGCAGGTGCCGCGTCACGACGGCGATATGGCCGTTGTGCTCAAATTCCAGCGTGGCGTACGCCGGTTCGCCTTCGCGGGCATATTGCGAAATGTTGTCGGCTTTCACGCCGAAGTTTGGATTCTCGCCGGTCAGCAGCCACCGAATCGCGCCGAATAAGCTGCTCTTGCCAGAACCGTTTTCGCCGAGAATCGCTACCAGCCCGCGGGTAAACTCACACACTCGATAGCGGTGGTGTACCCAATTCTTCACTTCTAGTCGCAAGAGCTGCATCGTTAGGTTCTCCTGTCATGTATTTTGAAAACTGTACATCAAGCTCTTTGTTTGCGTCTTCAGCTGCAAGCAACGCCGCAGCCAGCTTATAAGCGTCAGTGCCGGCGCCTAGTAAATCACCGAGCGCCGACAGTAAATCATTTTTGGCAACATCACGTGTGCTCGCGCGTTTGTCGCCGTCGTCCTTGTTTGTCAGCGCCTCACAAAATACGTGGGCCGACTCGCCAAGCGCGGTGACGAGGCGGATGTACGCGTCAGGTAGCTGTTTGTTGAACTTGACGCGCACAATCGGCTTAGCAATCTCGGCAGGCAGCTCGGCAAACTCGCACATATCTTTGATGTCGCGCTCAAACTGCCCGGCACACAAGCTATCCAGCAACTCCTGCTCGCGCACGCTGTAGTTGATAAACCGGCGTGTCTTAAGCGGTACCGGCCAAAACTCAAAGCCGCCGTCGTGCGTGTCGTTGATTACAAAGAAAAACTTTGACGGATCTTCGCCGCAATCTTGCATGCAGATAGAACCGGGCGACAGCATTCGAATCGGCTTCCCCTGCGCGTTGGTGCTTTCCACGGTTTTAGTGACGTGAAAGTCGCCAGCCAACACGGTCTGAACATGATGCACGTCAGTCAACTCGCATTCGGTGCGGCCGACGTTGCCCATGAAATCTTTCCAGACTTGATGCACGATTAAAATATCTGTGTCAGCCGGAACTTCTTTGAACGCGGTCTGAATCTCTCCGCGCGGAAGCCAGTCGAGCCCGTATACGCGAACGCCATTGATGGTCACAGTTTGTTTGTGAATGTGTCGTGACCATTTGTGTACGCTCAACCACGGCGCATTCCGATCATACTCGTGATTGCCTTGAATATAGTAAACATCCAAGTTTGCGACCTGCATCCGACTCAGTCCGTTGCACAGTTGCGCAATTGGTCGCGCGGAGTTGCTTTTCTTTTCCAAAACATCGCCGCCAAGAATCAGCGGCAGCCGATGTTCGACGCAGTAGTCAATAATCTGATTGAAGCTGTAATACGCGTCGCCATAAATGCCGGGACGCGTTGACCATGCGCCGTCTTCGAGATGCAGGTCGGCGGTAAAAACGAAAAGAGGTTTCACGCGCTGCTCCTAATCTTCATCTTCTTCGTAGTCATAATCTTCGTCGTCATCAAAATACTCATCTTCGTCGTATTGCTTGGTGTAGTTTTTAGTTCCGTACGGTAATTGCCAGTACGGATTGACCGGCGTGTCAGTCATGTCTGCGCCGTAGTCAAACGGTTTAAATAGCTTTATCAGCGTAGCGATATACGATCCGATGATTTTTGGCAGTTTATTAACGTCTATCGACTGAATCGTGTGCGTCATTTCTTTCCACGACTCAGGCTCGCCGCTGAAAAATCCGTCGTCTTTCTTTTTGCCTTTTGGCGTTGTCGTAACGACTTTGAAAAACGAAAGCGTAAACAGCTCCGCCAGCTGCGCGGTTGACGGCGCCGGTAGGCTGAGCGCCTTTGGCGGCAGACGATGTTTTTTCTGCAGAGCTAAAAGCTCTGTATCAAAGTCTGCATGCATTTCCTGCAGGGCTCGCGCCGTTCGCGCAGCGGCAACAATCTCTTTGATGCCGAAATTGTCTGGATTCATCAGCTCCAGAACGGACCAGAGCAGGTGGTAGTCGCGTTTCATCGCGGCTACGTACGTCCGAATAAAGTGCTGCTCAGTTTTAGAGATATTATTCGGATTGAACATGCGGCAGCCTTGATTACACGCACGTAACTTTAAATCATTCGCCGTCGGGCGGCGGATTGTCGATCACTTTTGCAATAATACCATCTCGCTCAAGATCTTGCAGCAATGGTTCGAGCCGCCGCAGATAACCGCACAACATCGACATCCAGTTGACAAGTTCTTCCGGCTCACGCTTTAAAAACTTCTCTTTCAGTTCATCTTCTGTAAGGTGCTCAACTTCTACGTTTTTCCATTTGCCGTCGCGTTCTACGCGCAGATAAGCGCCAGTCATGTGCAAGACTCCGAAGAAACACACCCGTCTAATTTGAACACCGCCTTAAAAGTATCAAACGCCTTATCGGCGCGCATGCGTGTCATAGAGGCAATACCGATCAAAACATTTGCAACGTCGTCAATGTCGATGTCTTCTTTTTCCAAAATACGCTCGACAACGATATCAAGGTCGTCTGCCGTGTTGTGGAGATTTGTGATATCCGTTTCTAATTGAAAGCGATCAGCCATGATTAACTCCAAGTAAACAAAATTAGTCCGCAGCTCAACCGTCAGCCTCCGAATAGCCGGGGTGAGATTCGAACTCACGATCTCTAGCTTATGAGGCTAGCGAGGACGACCAAACTCCTCTACCCGGCGTCTTTAGTCAAAACTACATAAAAGTAGTTCGAAACGGTTTGTGTTTTATATTGTTGCCGCGTGGTATTTCAGAAAACTGGCGACCAACAAATTTTAACCACTTGTGCACAGCGCCAACGGGAATAGAGTGCACAAGTGACACGCAATCCATATACACGCGCTGGGAGCGCGGCGTGTTTAATTTTGTTGTTGCGTACTCCATAGCTTGATCTTCATGGTGCACAAAAAATTCCAATAAATCTCCGCCGGGGACTAAACATTTCCAGTAATCAGCACGATGCTCTAAATATTTGTCTTCATCTACGGCAAAGGCCCCAAAAATAGAGTCCAGCGTTGTATCATCGTTTGAATATTGTTCTGCGTCTTCAAATGCCACGGCAGTTTTTGTGTAACGATACTCACACATGTTGCACGTATCGTAAAACAACACAACCTCATCGCAATTTACAAGAACAGTCAAAAATTCATCGACAGTATATCTATACGCACTACTTTTTAAATCACGAGGTACTTTTTCGCCCGTAGTTTTAGTTTTTTGTTTCGTCATAATGCCGGGTTGAGATTTAAACCTAGTCAAAAATTTTGTGTTAATAACAACATTTGTCCAAACTGCCACAGTCAAACATCGACATTTGCTGGTCGAAATTCGGGGACTAGGATTCGAACCTAGAATAATCCGTCCAAAGCGGATTGTGATACCATTTCACCATCCCCGAGCCGCGCATTGAATCCCTTCATTTACGTATCTTCTGGCGCACACCTCGGATACCGTCATGACAAGCGTCGCCAGCTCGTGGTTATGACCCACTCACGGTTTGGGTGCCGGACCGTCGGATGATTGCAACGGCTTTAGCGACCAACTGGGGCACCGGCATGCCCACCGGGATATCTAGTCTTCTTTGGTTGTTGCGTTGTCCGTAAAACTAACAAACTCGCCGCCGTCGTCGTTAAAGATTAAACCGGGTTCGCCGCCGTCTAATCCCTGTGCCGCGCGCGTCGCATACTTTTTCAGTAAGTTGTAAATCTTGGCGCCGCGACGATCGCCAAATTTGATGCAGAGCAACGCTTCTACCGTCAAATACTCTTCGTATCCCTCTTCGACGTCGTCCTCTTCGTACGGGTTCTCGTCGTCAATAAACCCGCCAAAATCAAAATTTTCGTTTTGCATAGTATCGCCTCAATAAATAACAGTCAATGAAACAACGCAATCGGTTAGCGGAAACAGATAAACACCACGAGCTGAAAACTGTCGTGGGCGCTCCAATCGCATTACGACGCGGCCGGAGTGCAGCAACGTAGCCACAACATAAGACCCGGTTGACGAGACTGCCGCGTCGATTGAGATAACATAATCGGTGTCCGGGACTGGCACCTGAATAGACGCGCCGTGCGCGCCTGTTGCGCCTGTGATTCCGAGCGTAGCAGCTTCTTTTGCGCCGTCAATAACGCGCTCTAACGACGCGACATCGTCTCGAAGCACGACCGCATAGTGCGCTGGTTTTGTAAACTCGCCTAGATAGCCCGAACGCTCAATCTGTTTGCGCTGCGCTTCGCTGATCACAGCGGCAATCTCTAGATGCCGCGCAGCGATACTGACATACGCCAGTAACGCCGGGCAGATTGACGCGTAATCTTCTGCAGTGTTGGTGCCAGTGACCGAAGGAGCAGACCGCGGAGAAACAGGAAAAAACTCGCCCGTTTCCAACAGCAAAAAATGCGTGTTCGTACCGTTGTCGAAAGACATGCCGCGATAAGCCGGGCCAACCTCGCCGCTTGGTAATTTGTCACGAAAACTGACGAGGCTGGCCGATAATGCCGAAGCCATTGTGTCCGTAAACTGTGCCGGATTAAACACGCGCGCAAGCATACGCTCGTTGTAAATCTCTGGAGCACTTGGGTTCACAGTTTGAGTATTTTTGTAAGACTCGGCAACCTCGGCGATTACGGCGTCAAAGATATCTTGCGCCGGCACGTCTGGATCCGCGAGGCCGTTTTCCACCAAATCGGCAAATAGCGTCAGCGCGGCAACCAAAACGCCAGCCGTATCTTTTGCTTCCGCGCCGTATTGTTTGGCGATCGCCGGGCCGCGGCCGAGAACCGCCTGCGTGATCGAAAAAGGTACGGCGCCCCAGTTAATGTTTCCGGTCGTTTGCGCTAGTTGGCTGAGCGCTTTGAAAAACGCCGGATTTTTTGTCGGCAGCTGCGCTTGGCGAAAAAGTTCAAGCGTGCACGCCAGTAGTTTTAGCGCGCTGTGATCATCAGCGGCTTTGAATTTACCCAGAAACTCCCGAATAAGACTCGACGGTTTTTGTAATTTGTCCACTGAATACTCCATCGCAAACGTTTAAAAGTGTCATCACGTTCGATTTAAAGGTGCCTGAAATGTTGTGTGCTATGCCGTGGTGGCTATTCACATATGGTGCAAAAGAAGGTTGAACGTGACTATCAATAAGAACAGCGTGAAAATTGGGCGCGCGTTCGCTGTCAGAAAGCGCGCAACGTGCTTGAAGAAACAAATGCAGGCCGCGCATAACGTCGCCTATAAGCAACACTACACCGCCTTGTGTTGCACATAACTGACGAACTTGTTCGGCAAATACCAACAGATCTACATAAGTGGCCGCGCCAAAAGCAGCGCCAATCTCTGCGCCCGGACCGTCCGGGTAAATGTGCCCGGCCATTTCGCCCAACTCTACGTGCACTGTCGCCGGCACACCCAGCGTGTACGCCGAGTGCAGCAAACTGCGGTCTTTCTCGGCACGCGGCGAGTAAGCCCAGCGCCCGACAGCCTCGCCATAGCCGAGCCCCTGATTCGCGGCCAAGCGGGCCACGTAGTTCAGGTCGTGCGTCATGCCACGTTCAGACACGAGAATGTCAGCTACTAATCCTGCGCCGGTTGTCGCGACAGCTGTGACGTATTTTTTTCGCAGCAATTCTATGGCGGTAATACCGGCGCCGGCATGGATCGCCAGCGCCGATATAAACAACAAAACTGGTTGGTCGGCAACGCGTGCGTTGTGAATTAAACTTGCCACGTCAACGTGCGCGGGCGTAATCAAACTCGGCTTGTCAGCCAACACTGGCGGCATTGCGTCGCACGGCGGAGTCGCCGCCCGTAGAGTGTCGAATACAGGAAAAGAACTGTTTAGCCGAAGCGGAAGCTGAAGCGCGCCGGGATGTTCCACGGTTGTGCCGCGGAGCATTGGTCCGTTGCCCCACAGCAACCAGTCTGGACTGACGTGCGTATGGCTAAGAATTTGCGCCAGCAACTGCGCTGAAATGGCATACTGGCGTTTGAATACTTTACCAAGATGTGTCGAGTCTAGTTCGATAGCCCGCGCAAACGCCGGCACGTTGTTATCAAAAAGCGTAGCGCACACATACTCAAGGCGCTGCATCCACGGCTGGTCCAAGTGAGTAAGCTTGCGCCTGTTCTCGTCGCGCTTCTGCCGCTGCAATTCGCTGAGGTGACTGCTCTTTCTTCTCGGCATGATTTGCCTTTCGTTTTTGCTGTATGACTAGTCGTCGTCCGGTTTTCCGCAGAATACCGGTGCCGGCGAGCAGCCTTATGCCGTGAACAGCACGCAAAACAGCGGCCACCAGTTCATCATATCCGTCCAGCAATTGCATCGGGTAGCGATTGAACTCGCCAAACAGATAGAAAAACTCGGTCTCGGGTTGATCATGACAATCCGAAACCTTGACTGACTTGATGTACGTCACACGGCTACCGCGAACCCGAACGCACGGTAGTTTTGTTTTTGGGGCGTGCAGAAAAAACTGTCGCGCTTCTATCAGCCAGCCGTTGTCCTGCGGAACTATCGCCAGTCGCCACATCGACCCGAGTAGTTTGCGGTTCAGCTGCTTTGTGCACTTGTCGTAGGCAGTTCGTTCTTTTTGCAGCTCACCCCACAGCAATCGTTCGTACGTTTTTACGACATCGAGGCCGCAGCCGATACGTGGATCCCAGTCAGGTGCGGCCACAAATCGTGCAGCCACCCGGCACGTAGCAATAAGCTTTGTCGCCTTGTTGTGCCGGCCGATCGCTCGCAACTTTTTACGTACGTCTCGATACTGCGCGGAGCTTATTCGAGCGTAACAAAAAGGACACACATGCGACCGGTTGCACGGACGAAACACCGCGCTCTTTTTCCACCGAAAAAACATGTAGGTAGGGCGGCAGAACAGGCAACGCTGAAAAGACAGTCGAAAGTTTTTGAAGTCAAAATCAGCGGCGTCAGGGTCTGTTTCGCGGCCGACGGGAAACCACAGCGCACGAATTGCCAGTTCTTTGAGTTTAATTGTCCACCGCTGCCGAACCGTGTTTGTGCGCCCAACAACCGCGTCGTGTGTTTTGGCGCCGTTTAAACCCAGCACAAACTGCTGAGCAAACACGTGCGCCATTCGGACGCTGACACGGTGAACGCGCCAATTTTTTATCTGATAGCGGCGGACGAACCCCGCAAAGTCGATGAGCGCCATTACACGTCACCTTTAATAGCGCGCAGCCGAAGAATTTCTTTGCACGCCTCCGTCATCGCCATGCCAATAACTTTTGGCACGCAATCGTGGCGCGGTGCCTTAGTTTCGGCCGCGTATTTTGTGAGCGCGTCCATTAAATATGTATGCGCAAGCGTTGACGCGTCTTCGTCCGTGACGGCCTCTGCTGTTGTGGCCAGCGAACTCAAATAGTCCGCCGTTTCAATCGCAAGTTTTGCGCCGTCGGCACGCGGTTGTTTCGCGGCCCACAGGGTTAGCTGCTGCTCCAATTTGCGCAACGCCGCTACGTTACTCATAAGTTTCCCCACGAACAATCAGCTGGCAATTTTTGCGGCTGACTAAACGTTATGTTTGTGACTTCTTTTATGGCGTCAAACAAAACAGCGGGCCCGGTGAAACTACCTTTTGTCCCGTCTTCAAATTCAAGCGTCACTGTTTGAAACATATCGTCACGTTGCTTGGGCGTTTTAACCCAAGCGCCGGCTGACGTGACGAACTGTTCTTTTGATTTTGCCGGTTTTTTCTTAGGTCGTTTTGCCACAATTACCTTTTTTTCTTTGGGCATTCCTTGTAGCCGCACACAGCGCATTTGCCCCACTGACCGACACGATTCTGGTCGCAACCGCTGCACCAAAATGTGCCGCGCTTAGTCCGTTGCGCTTTTTGCCGGTTGTTCAGGGTCTTGTCGTTTCGCATGTTCCGGCTCTGCTGATTTCAATAAATCACGAAGTACGGTGCGCATCATCGGCGTTATTTCAACGTTTGTTGGTAAATCTGGAAACGCCGGCGGTGCGGATAAATAAGCTAACAAGTCCGATTCTTCGTCGGTCAGCGTGTTTTTTGTTTTTGGCGGCTCTGGTTCTTTAGGTGGCGCGCCGTGGTTGTCTACAAACTCACACGCTGATGTCGCCGTCACAGCATATTGATATTTAACCTCGTGCCGAACAAGTCGAGTTTCTAAATCCCACGGGCGCGGGATTGGTAAGCGGATCGGCGCGTAAGGCGTAGCCGCAGCATTAACAAAATCGTTTTCGGCTGCCGCGAGAAACCACCACCGCAGTGCTTGCGCAGATTCGTAGCTGAATAAACCTAATTTTTCTAACTGCCCAGATCCGTCCCAGCAACCGGGAACAGGCACGCCCTTTTCACCACGTGAAAATGATATCCGTGTCCATTTCTCGCCAATCATGTTGCCCAGAACAAACGTCGGCTTTGAAAGTGATCGCGCCTCTACTGAATAACCAATCGTCGTGCCAGACCCGTTACCGCGGTCTGTCTTGTATCCTTCTTCAAGTTGCATTGATTACCTTTCGCTCGTAAGTTTTTGCGAGGTTGCCGTACTCATTGCATAAAAGAGTGTCGTCCGTGCGCGCGTCATGGGGAAACACCCACTCGCCGCACGGGCACTCTTCGCCGGACGGAGACGCATGATCTCGGCTGGCCGACTCCCATTTTTCACTGCACGCGTCACAGTGAAATATCCGCCAACCAGCCGCGAGTGGTCGTTTCATTTTGTACGCTCCAGCAACGCCCGCAGCGTGGCGGCGTTCCTGTCCGACTCGTCGGCCACTCGCTCGTCGTTGTCTCGCCAGTGCTGGGCGTGTTCCTCCCACTCCTCGGCCGCAGACTGAATCAAAAGTCGCTCCGCGTCGGTGGGCCGCAGCCGTTCAATCTCGGCTTCTAGTTTTGCAATTGCGATTTTGTCTGAAACAATAGCGCGCCGCAACCAATCTTCATCGTCGATATGCGTGGGTTCTTCGCTGTTAATTACCGCCTGTAGTCGACGAACTTCGGCCGCGAGTAACGCTATCTCGCGATCATCCGGCCGAGATGCTTCAATTACGTCAGGGTCGATTCTCATTTCGTTCTCTCCAGTAGGCCGCGAAGTATCTTAGTTATTTCCCTGCAGCGCTCATTGCAACCGTCATCGTATGAATCAGCGGCTTCCTTAATCGTCGCCCGCTCTTCGTCGGTGAGCGTGGGCGGCAAATAACACGCCTGTACGTGATCCAAAAAGTGCTGCCACGCGTTATCTGTTCCGGGCGGCATTGTAGTGTTTTTGCACGGAACAGGTTCGTGTTGCGCAATATACGGACGCATGCCGTCAATAATCGCAATAGCCGCTTTAATTGTCGTGCTTATTGCGTAACTATTTGCTTCAGGCGGCATGTTAACTGGCCGCGTAGTGTCCATAAAACCTTCGTGTGCCTGCCACAATAGATTGCGGGCGACTGAAATTAAATGCCGGGCGTCAGGGTGTAAGTGATTGTTTTCACTCATTTTGTTGTCACTATTTCGCCGCCCGAGTAATCGCCGCCGGTTACAACCGTCTTAGTGGCGAGCACTTGCACCTTCGGCTTTGGCGGAATACGACCAAACCAGATACCGCAGCCGAACAGGCAGAGCCGCATTGCCGGCGCAGAAGATACGCCGATATGCAGTACATAACCCAGCCCCATCCATTCAAATCTGGCGCCCCAACGCCGCGTCGTATCAAAGTACGTTGTTGTAACAGTCCATGCAGTCGCGGTCATTGTTTATACCTTTTTGCGTTTTCGTGTTGGTTTGACGGCTATGTACATTTCATCAATTAGGTCGTGCACTATTGGGTCGCAGTCGACGTAGCGATACGGTACGCAGCGTGTGTTTTTCAGAAACTTGCGGACGAGCGCTTTCAGTCGGCGCAACTCTTCTTTTGCGCTGTTCATGTCACGCGTCTCCAACAATCTCTACAGCCACCTGTTTGCTGCGCTTTTGCCGCTCCAACCATTCGCGTTCTTTCTCAAGATGGCGCTTGGCCGCGTCAATAGAATCAAACGTCATGGGGCTTCCCGTAACCGAGCCGCTGTAATGCTCGCACAGCCGTTTTAAATAACAAGTCCACCAGCCCCAGCGATATGCAATTTTCCACCACTCTTCGCCGTTGCCGTCCGTGAACTTGACAAAAAAGTATTTACGCGTGGGGCAATAATCAGTCCACAGGTACGACTTTTCACCCGTCACGACGTACATTGATTGTCTCCAAGTTTTTTCAGCAGGCCGCGAAGCGTAGCAGCATGAGACTCAAAAAAGGCTTTTCGCGCCACCGAAACAACCTCTAACGCCCAGTCTGATAGCGCGTCTTCTCCGGCAATAATAGCTTCACGCTCTTTGTCAGTAATTGGCGCGTCTATTTGAACAATCACTTTACCGCAACACGCCGACAACGTGGCGTCCTGCGCCGCAAGGCGGCGGACAGCTTCCGTGAGTCTGGCGATCTCGGCCCGCTGATCTTGAATAATCTGGTCGGCCTGCTCCCAAGACATAATCACAGTATTTGGGTCAAGCATTGTTCACCTATCGTAACCTCTGAAATAAAAATAGATAAACGCAATCGCGATCGCGGCGCCGCAGATCTCCGACACCCAGTTACACACAATCATGATGCCTCCTTCACAAAGATACCCTCTGGCGTCAGCGTGCCTTTGCGGTCTTTGATCTGCTCATACGCCATTGCAAGGCAGTATTCGGGCGTGATGCCGTGTAGCTTGCAATACAGAATGAGCGTCACAAGTACGTCGCCAACGCCGTCTACGATCGCTGTGGCGTCGCCCTTGAGTGTGGCGTCAGCCAGCTCTCCCAGCTCCGACATCGTCTTCATCAGCTGCGCGGTCGGATTGCTGTTGGGAATGATCTTCCTGTCCATCGCCCACTGAATCACCTTCTCTTCCAGTTCCTGAAACGTCATTACAGCGTCCTTGTTGTTTGAGATAATCCATCTGCGCTAACAATATCTGATCGTGAAGCGAGAGTAGTTCAAGTGAATACTCACGCAGTTTATGCTTCAGCCGCTCGTACTCGGGCCGAAGAAGATTAAGCAGGGCGAGGATGTTCCGCATTTCTTGCGGAGTTAACTCGCCCATCGCCAGCCGAATGGCCTGCTTATCGCCGGCCCAGATCTGGTCAAGATTCACTGCCGCCGGCTCCCTGCGACGAACGGCACGCGCCGTACACTGGCTTCAACTGTGTTTTGCAGCTCGCCGTGTTTGGCGACCACGTCGGAGAGTGCGGCGAGCCTTCTGGCTGCGGCCACGGCAGCGGAGGCCACGGCAGAATCGGCTGCCACGGCGATGTGACAGTACGTCCCAGTTTCGTTTCAAGGCTGTTCAGTCGCGCCTGTAGCGCTTCTAGCGCCGACCGCAGTATCTGCAGCTCTGCCCGCAGTTCTGCGACATCAAGCGCCAGATCCGCCTTCTTGACCTTCGGGCGCGGCGATTTCTTGCGGCTGTGTTTCTTCTGTAATTTCTTCGCCATTAAGCTGCTCCTGCATCTTGGCAATTCGAGCACGCACTAACTCTATGGCTTGCTCGACACTTTCAACTTCAATAAACGGGAGCTTGGCCTGTAGGTGCTCCCATTTAGTCGGACCTACGCCGGCTACATTAATCTCGCCGGGCTCTTGACTTCCAAACTCTTCCAGCAGCGCAACAGCGGTGGCGGCTTCGCGCGACGGAAAAACCAAAATTCGGTTGTCAACGTCGGAGAAAAACTTCACACCGGTTCGATCGCAAATCACATAGCGCACCGCAAATTCACCCGTGTCGATGTAGCTCATGGCTTTAACCGGCGCAGAATAACTTACGCGATTCTGCGGCGCATCCGGGCTGTGGCAAGTTTTAAACTTTTTACCGCTGCCGCAGGGACACCGGTCGTTACGTTTGATAATGCTATCTTTGCGAATCGTGCTCACGAAAAACCTCCGTGTCGCCGTTGAGCTGAATTAAACGTCGGCCAGAAGAACTAGACTGGGCCATTGTCTCTTTTTCTCTGGACTGTGCAATACGCAACCAGTTCAACCGGAAATCTTCAATCGTGACCCCTTCCCGCGGCAGCAGCAGGTCAATTGTCATGCGCGTCGGGCCGTAGCCGCCGGCCTGATGCATTGCAACGCCAATGACCTGCGCATTAAACAACAGCGCAATGCCTTCCTGAAGCTGCTCTAGCGGGTCGGAGTTCGATTCAAACGGCGCCCTCATGGTTCGACCGTCACCTGCGCCGTCGTCATTAGCAAGCCGGCACGCATAGTCGAAATACCGTGAATGGTAATACGGTCGCCCACAATGATTGTGTCGCGGTATTGGACGCTCAGCCGGTCAGGCGCGCTCGGATCCGGGTAGATCATTTTGGGCGCGCCCTCCGCAAGCACTGTCGGCCCGCTTGTGGTCAGCATCGGCTCCTCGCGCGGAATCGTCACTACGCCGGGCGTTGTCATTGTCGAGACCTCGGTTGAAAAAGACGTGAAAGCATAACCGGCCGGGAGGGCCATACAACGTAGCGTTCGGAGGAAACGGGCTGTCAGGGTGGTCTGAATTTTTAGCGGAAAACTGATGAACCGTGTGAAACGTGTTTTGGTTGTCAGACATGCTGCACTCGTGTGGCGCGGATTATGTTGTCATAATCAGTGGCGCGCCGTTTGTAGGGGGGTAAATTGGGTCAAAAATTGTGCGTAACCTATTGACGTCATTGAACTTATGACGACGCATTTAAGCGTTTTTTGTCCGAATTGTGTGGACCTAGAGTAAGTCCTTCGGACTTACAAGGACACAAGGACATCATTTTTTTTGATCGTGTAGGCATCATTTTGGATGTCTACTGCATGATCGGGGGGTTGTTCAATTCACGTTGGGCAAACTGGGTAATTTGCCCTGACGTTTGGATAGCAAAAAAAAGAGATAGCGTAGGGGCGGGTTTTTCCCGCCCCTACGCTTAAAAAATCCACGCTGTTTGTCAGCGGGTGATGCTGGCCGTCCGGCGCTGAATTGGAATCGGCAGCGGAAAGCTTCCGTCGTGGTTGAGCGCCTTGATGCGTCGGCTGGTCGCTTCACGGTGCTGCGCCACGTTGTTCCACGTGCGGATGCACATGGCGAGCATGTTGATGCCCTCGATACGCGAACCGCCGGGGCGGCTCTTGTCGCGGATAATCTGCTCGCGCAACTGGTGCACGGGAGACTTTTCATCCAGATTGGCGCCAAGCGCTAACCCACGCACAAACGCGTTGGCGGCAGAGTTAGACTGCATTTCCGAGATGATAGCGTGAGCGGTTGCAATAACAGCCAGCGACACCAGCGCCCGTGTCGGAGGAATACCGAGGCCGCTGCAGTATTCAACAGATTCCTGTAGCTGCGGAGACAGCTGAAACAGCCTGAGCACGCGGTTATTTGGCAGGCGATCGCGCAGATTCTCCATGTAGAACGGATTATCCGGCGGCAGTTCCTGCGTCATGTTCATGTACTGCGCCTGCAGCCTGATGGCATGACTCCAGACGCTCTCGTTGACGTCCAGCAGGTCGACGGTCGCCAGCTGAGCGCCGACGTACAGCGTATCGCGCGTTTTACGCGGATTGCCGCAGTCAAACGTATCGAACACGCTTGGATGGAGCCCAATGACCGGGATCATCAGCAGCGGTTTGACTTTCTTTCCAGAAGACCGGCCAGCGGCAAACGCGGCGATCACGCTCTGCAGCGTGTGCTGCTTGTCCTGCATTGCCGTGTTCGAAAACGGCAGCGTCGACGAGACGCCGTTAAACCGCCACTCGCCGTTCAGGATCGTCTGCGTCAGCGCACGAATATTCGGCTTGCTGGTCTTTCTGTTTGCCGTGTTATACGGCATCAGCGCTTCAGCGACGACATCGTCAACCGCGATTGGCACAAAGCTGTCCAGTCGCTGCGGCCTCCGCCGCGGATCTCCTTCCGGCAGCGGGTTGCCATCTGCATCAACCGTCGGCCCGGGCAACGTCGCCGGCAGCGTGCGCCGCGCAGGATCAGGACACTCACGCTGCAGCATTTCCAGCGCCAGCAGGTTTTGATCGTCAAGATAAGGCCAAAAACGTGATTGTTCGTTCCTTGCCATTTTTATATTACTCCTTGGGTGAAGAAACAGCCTTTGAAACCGGAATAAACGCAGAAGCAATTACACGCAGCTGTTGCCCGTCGATTTCGACCGGCACAAGTTCGTCGTTTACAAGTTGACGCACGATCTTCGGGCCGCGTGTATTCCCGCACAAGATGCTTTTTCCTGTGCTACTGGGTTTGCGTTTATCTTCGGGGATCAGCGGAATGCGCAACACAATGACGTCATCTTCAAGTGTTGCCACAATTGCGCCGATCGGACTCTTGCTCGGCATTTTGCGTTCTTTGCCGCGCATTACGGTTGGTTTTAACGAAATTTTTTCCACAAAGCACAAAGGTGGTTAGGCAACTACTTCCGGTTCGTTGCTGGGTTCCGGTTCTGCCGGTGCTTCAACTTCCGGCAGCATGTCATACAGCCCCATCTCCATATCGAGGATCATGGGGTTGGGTACGTCCGAGCCGCCGTATATTAAGCAGCGAACGTGCGGCTCGGCTGGTTTGCCGGCAATATGCTCGTGCAGCATCGAGAACGTGATGATGTAAAACCGCTCTGCCGGCAATCGGTCGATAAGCTCCTGCGGCAGCGATCGGTTGTATTTCATTACGTCGCGCGACAGATAGTTAATACGGTCAAGAAACTCTTTGTCTAAGTACTTGTATTTTTTGACTTCAGCCATTGCTGTTAGCGTTTGCGCTCCTGTTGCGCGTTGTGAAATTTGATGATGGCGTCTGCTGCCTGCTTGGATTCGGCGTCACTGTATCCTTCAAGCTTGACGCGTTCTTTGACGTAACGGTGTTCAAAAGACGAATGATCTGGCTCAAACGTAGCGTGCTGCGGAGCCGGCGCTTTTATCGACCCAACAATTGACGCCATGATTCCAATAATCAGCGCCACGATAAGTACCGGCCAGCCAAATCCGCCGTTGTTGTTTTGATTCATGTGTTTACCTTTCTGTGCGCTTTGTCTAACGCTTCAACTGCTTTTGTTAGTTCGGGCATCCGTTCATCGTCGTCAAACATACCGTCGCCTTTTGTGTTGGCTTCGTACACAGTTTCATCGCCGCAGTTTGGATAATCAGCGCGAAAGCGACCGTGCCGGAGTCGCAAATAGCCGGCTTGTTTGCCGTTGCCGTCTAGCACGTCGTACTGCTCGGGGCACGCCATTGATGTTTGCTTAAGCGTGTAACCGCCGATGCGAAGATCAGGTTCGTCCCAGTTTGGGTCATTATGCGTCACTTGGAGGCTCCATGTCGCTAGTGCTGATGTTGGGAAATTGCTCGCGAAACTGCTTTTTGGTCCAGAAGATATCTTTATGCCCCTCGGCTGCTAGCTCCATGTCGGTTTCCATAGGGTAGTGGCGCAAAACGCGAAGCGCGCGCTGCCTGATTTCTCTGGGCACTTTCGGCGTTTTCTTTGGGTCCAGCAGGTCGTATAAGAATTCGCGCGCGTATTTAACAGCGCGGAATCTTTCGTCGGGCATAGTCATTTTTAATCTTTTTCCTCGTCTTCGTCGTTGCGGTAATAACCTTCGCTGGCGTCTACAAGTTCCATAACGCACGCCGAGTGTTCTACGATATTTTGTTCGTCAATCCAGTCGAGTGCTTGCGGTTGATGCGCAAACGGCCCGTGAATTGAATAACCCATTTCAGGGTTGCCAACAACTGCCACCCATCTAGGCATTATGTTTCCTCTTTTGGTTCATTTTCCAGTTCATCACCTTTGCGGTTTTTCACCGGTGTATAGCCGTTTTCATCGGCCTGCGCCGGCGACAATGTGCGCAGCCAATACCCGGTTGAGCACATCTCACCTTTATTGCCGGTGACTTCGCAGATGTTGTACGACATAGCTTCTGCCATGCTGCACACGCCTTCTACATAATCGTCGCCGCCGTTGTAGTACAGCCGTAACCCGCCAAACTTTTCTTTGATTTGTACAAACTCAACAGGCGGGCATTCCGGGCGATATTTTATGTGGTTTGCAATACACGCGCACGCGTTGTAAAGCAGGTCAAACCATCCGTCGCCACACTCGCAGCCAAAACACATGAGCGATTCGGTCGGCGGTTTTTCTGCTCCTTTAAACAGCTCGGGGAATTTTGCAACAAGCTGCAGCTCAAGTTCGTCTCTCATTTTTTCCGTCCTTGGGTTTACGGGTTTTGACGGGTTTTCTTGCTGCACGTTCAAATTTTTGCAGCAGGTCGACAATGGCGTCTTGCACGTCAAACGTTTTGCCTAGCTCGTCAAACGCAGATGGTTCGCGTAAATATGGATCTTCTTTGCAGCCTTTAAACGCCGCGTTGTACTCGCGAATTAGCTCGATTTTGCGCGCGCCAAGTGCCGAGTTAACAACTCTGAGCGCTTCGTAGGCTAACTGCGCTTCTTGCGCTGTGAGTTTCATGTTATTCAGCCATCGCGACAACGCGCCGACTGTTTTTCTTTTCTGTTAGAGTAACCGGCGCGACGTGCTTGAGTTGTGAGCCGGGAATCAGTGCCGCCATGTGCCGCAAGAACGTCTGCTCAAATTCGGCTTTGGTCAAATCGGAGTAGGTGCCCATGCTGCCTTTGTGATAAACCATTTCGCCGCGATAAAGCAGCTTTCCTTCTTTGGTCATACGGCAGCGCCACGAGCACACACAACCAGATCGACGGTTCCACACCTCAAGACCGACTATGACGTCTTCTTTGCGTACGTATTTACCGCATTTGCCGACCGGAATTTCCAGCTCTTCGAGGTCCTGATCGTAGTGTGGCACTATGATATCTTTGGCGCTTTCCCACACAGCTGGAATACAGGTATCCATAAAGGCCGCGTGCTGTCTGGCGAGCTGGTCGTCTTTCTTTTTTTCTTTAGCTATTAGCTCGTCGCAAACTTTTCTTTGCGCCGCGACTATTAAACTTAAAAGCTCATGGTTCTGTTGTTCCACTTTTGTCCTCAATAACATCCCAGCCGATATGCCGAAAGACGCGCTGCGTCGCGCGAAAGTCGTCGCCGTCGTCGAGTCCGGGTACTATCAGCACGAGGGTTTTGTTTTTCTTATCAATACGGAACGTGGTGCCTGATCTAGGAATTCCCCACACCGCGTCTTGCGCAGCAGCCGCCACGAGACTGCGACACCACATCAGCACTGACTCGGACGGATTATCTAGCTCAAAATTGTTATTGAGCGCTACCATCGGATTTCGTTTCTCCGGCGGTCAAGGGTTCAGTCTTAAAGTAGTTGTTAGCAGCTGCGGCCCGGATATAGTCGCCCACCAAAAGGTCGTGTCCAACCTCGATTGCGGCGAACTTGGCCAGCGTTTCATCCAGATACTCCGCGTCCATAACAAGCGAATCTGGCCACGACGCTGCTTCCTCGGCGTATAGTTGGTCCGCGCCGTTGGCTTTGTAAAACTTTATTACTTCGTTGCGGTAGAACTCTTCTGCCGCTGGGCCGCGTAAAATCTTGGTTTCAACGGCTGCCTCTGCCGTGTTGTCGTCGTCATCGTGCGCGTCAGCGAGACGGAGCGTGCAGAGACAGCCCGAAAGTTGCGCGATAATTGTCGCCACGGTTTCGTCGTCTTGTTTTTCGCAGAAGCTGCTGGCAAAAGCCCGCAGCAGCAGCTCTTCGATAAGCTCTGCGGTTACTGGTTCTTTGTTTGCAACCAGATACTGCAGCCGTAAATCTTCTCTGCTCATACAGAACTCGCTTCTGGTTTAGGGTCGAGGCGCTTGTGAAGCTCGTCGCGCCACACATATGCCTGCGAGCCGCGGCCAAACTTGGTTGGGCAGTTGATATCAAAATCGCGGATCATGCTGGACAGCGCGTCTAGTCCGTAGATTCCGCGCATCTGGTTGACCGGTTTGCCGTCAGGCCCAGAGATGGTGTACTTCGGGTTACTGAAATCGCTCTCGTAAATCGTGGTGCAGCGGTCGACCATTTCCTGCGGCACGCCTACGTCCAAAAACGCTTGTGGTTCAAATATCGTGTGGCCGTCGCAGATGTCTGCTGCGGCGAGCACAATGTGCGCGGGAATGTCAGTCCATTTGATGGTATGACCTTCAGTCATCTGTCTGCTCCTCGCATATGCTGTCGTAGTTCTGCTCGTCGTCGCTGCTGAGCCCTTCGTATTCGGCGATGCAGCAGCCGCACACAAGCCGATTGATCCATCGATGTGCGTCATCTACCTCGATCTCTTCGCCGCAGGCGGCGCACGGAATGATCGTGTCTTCTAGGTAGGCTAGCAGCTTTTCTTCGTCCTGCAACGCGGCGTCTTCGACGCTGTCGTGGATAGAGTGCATGATTGTTTTCCTAGCGCCCGGGCGGTAGTTTTTGGCTACCGCCCGGGCAATGGCCTCGGTTTAGATATCAGTCCCAGACGCGGATGACGGTGTTGTCCCGGGCAACCGTACGCTGGTAGGTGATCCGATACGTGCCCGGCGGCAGCAGCCAATCGCCGTGCTCCGGGTGCGTGATCGTATTGGCCTTGGTCAGCCGGAGAATCGGACCCGCAAACGTGAGCATCGCGAGCGCGTCTTGAGCGGTCACCATGTTCGACGGCGCGTTCGGATTGGTCCGGCGCTCGGCCCACTCCGCCTCCTGCAGGCGCGGCCGCCAGTTCGGCTCCGCAGTGGAGATGCCGCGCATCTCGGCGAGCTGCGCAAACATCTCGCGCGAGTTGGCTTCTACCGGGCTGTAAACAGTCGCGCCATCGCCGTGAGCCAGACAGTGCCGGCTGCCCTTGGTGTTACCCTCGGCAAGCTGCAGCGGGAATACAGGCTGCAGCACACGCGTATAAAGCAGCGGTGTTCCCGAAACGTCGTCGATCTTCTGGATATAAATGTCGCCCTGTCGCGCGGCGTCGCCAACACTGGCCGCCTCGGGGAACTGCTGCGGGGCGTCGTTTTTAATCTGCTCAACAGCCGCGGCGGCGGCGCGAAGCCGCGCCACCGTGGCGTGCGAAACTGGGGCGTCAATAACAGCTGTACTCATGAAAAACTCCTTTGTGTGATTTAAGATGCACCAATAACTCGAACCGGATTGGCCGCGTACGGAACACGCGCAGTGGTTCCCGCATCCGCCATCCAACTTTGCGCCTCGGCGCAACTACTAATATTGCGCGGTACGCTAAGAAAATAACGCCTACCCGTGGACCGACAGAACAACACCATTCGGTTTTGACCGGCGCTGTTTTCATGCCCACGCGGCGGACCAACCAGCATCTCGGTTGTGTTATCAATATCGTTAACACGGCTGTCGAGAATCGGGCAGTCTGCCTCGGCAATAAATCGATCCCAACCAAACTTTTCAATAGCAAGCCGGCGTGTTTCTTCGTTACGAATGCGCATGATGTGCGCCGTCGATAGTTGCTCCGGCTTTTCGACAATCGTTCGGCCGGCTTCGTTCATAAAGTGTCCGTCATTGAACCACAGCTTCACGCCGTCGGCCCACTGGACTGCCGGCCCGGTCGTGCTGTGCAGATTGTCAGCCTCGTTTAACGCAATACGCGGACGATCAGCAAGAATGATGCACGACGACTGAAACGCAGCAAACGCTGTGCAGTGATGAAACACTTCGTGCTCCCACGTCGTTGCTGGGTCGTCGATCTTCAAAATCTTGCACAGAATTTCAGCGTCGATTGCCTGCGGTACGCTGCCGAGAAAAACTCCGTCGGCTGCAAGCGAATCAGTTGGGTTGATTAACTCGTCAATTGACACGACTCGATTCAGCTCGCCGATAGCTCCGGCGGTTGAGCTGCTGTCAAAAATGATTTTGTTGGCAACCTCAGACACTTTCTTTGCTGTTTTTAACACTTCGTTGTTGCGCATCGTCCCGTCCCAGCTACGAAAACTTTCCGTGACTGAACCGAGACCGATAGTGTCGTTAAACATTGAGCGAAAAAGATTGACTGTAATGGACAAGTTATTTGTCTTGTACATGACAATGTCTTCTACGCTTTGCCCGCGATTACGCCACCAGCGTCGTGACAGTCCAAAAGAGTTTGCAACGAGCTTTTCGTTCGACATGTACTCTTTGCGAATTGCCCGCAACCACGTTCGGGTAAACGCGTTGTTTTGCATGTTGCTCCACCACCGGCGGCGGTCGCTATTCCAACCGAGCAACGAGTCTTTACGCAGCGGACGAATAAACGAGCTGTCAATCTCAAGCTCGCGGCACAGCTCTTTCGCGTATGTCTTTGTCATCCGGCCGCGTACTACAGCCATTGAAATCATGAACGTGACGGGAGACGCAGCTACGTGAAAAGTCACGGGGCTTTTCTTATAGCGATCTGACCGAAACGAACCTAAACCGCCTTCGTAACCGGCGCGAAGTATTTCTGCGGCTTTATTGTGGTTCGGTTGGCCGGCGTGAATAGTCTCAAGCCAGCGATCGATCGTGTTTTCAACAATGGTTCGAGTTGCTTTGGAGATCTTAGATTTCATGTTAGATGGTGGTTGCCATGATTGGGTCAACAAACCCGCAGTTTAGCGTGCTGTCTGTCAGCACAATTTCAAATGTTTCAAAATGATCGCAGTTCTGTACCCAGCTGCGCGGAATATTAATTACTTCGGCAAAGTCATCGCCGCCGACAAGCTCGCGGCTGTTGTCGTAGTATTCGTCGTCTGTATTTGGGTTGCAGTGCTCGGCGTAAACAACGTGCGCGCCGCTGGCGACGCCCTCGACGTCTCTCGGGATACCGTTGCTCATGAGGTATACGCCGCGATCGTGCACAAACACTAATCCGGGGCCGACGGGGGTGCGCGTTTCCGGCGGCTCTAATCCAAGCTCGCGAAACTGCTCGTCCGTCATGTTCTCGTGGCCCATGTCAAACTCTGTCGCAGCGTATGCGTGCTCAAGGCAGCGCTTTACCTCCGCGGCTTTAAACCTTAACACTGGCATCGTCTAGCTCTTTCTCTAGGTTTTTACCTCTACCAAACATCCACGCATCGCCGTCTTCCGGTCGAATGCGGCGCAGCCAATCAGCAACGCTCGGGATGTAGCCAAGGTCTTCGTTGACGTGCTGCTCGCCGATATACCGTACCGGCACGACGCGCCCGTCAGAATTCGTGATTACTTTTCCGAAGATTCGTTCTGATAAGAAAATCCCTTCGGAATGGTGCCGCAGCGCGCGATGACGAAAATCTGCTATATGCGCCTTGGACCCATCAAACCATTCGTGGATAGCGAGATAGTCGTCTACCTCGCCTCCCCACTTGCGCACTGACGACAGCGCGTGGTGGTACGGATGTGCCATTAGTCTCCTGTGTACAAATCCAGCACAGACGCAAGAGCGCTGTGTGTCGCTGACCAGTCCATTTTTTCTTCTGCAATTTCTGCCGCGCGCTCCCAGTCTTCGTTGTCTTCGCGGTTAAATTGATCTGCAAACCACCACGCCGCGATAACGTTTCTGACTCCGCTTTTTTTGGCAGCTTGTAGTTTTCTTATTGCTTCGTCGATGGTCATATCACCACTCGTTTTCAGTGGTGTTTGTTTCCATGATGCGCTCGTTGTGCTGATGTTTAATCTTGCATTTGAGCGTGTCGATTTCGATCTCGCCAAAGCTGCCTTCGTTGATCTCCCAACCGCCCGGAAGAAGATCCCAGAGCGTTTCAGAAAACTCCTCAAGCCTTTCGAGCGAAATGATGGGCTTGGCGTCAGTGCCGGTCGGCGTTGCGTACTGCCGTTTGAACTCTTCGAAATAAACTCTGCGGCCGTTTGTAGAAGCTTCCATAGCTTCGCTGTCGTGCTGTGCTACGGGGTCGCAGAACCAGAAGCAGAGTTCTTGAAAATCCCCAGAATCGCCGCTGCCGTCATACGACGCGACTACACGTGTCACGCCGACTGCAGTAAACAGCGGGCAGATTTCTTTGAGCGTTTCAATTGGCGTTTTGACTTTGGTTTTTGCCATGTTAATAAGACGCGTACACCGTGCAGGGTTTACCGGTTTTCTTTTCCTTCTCCTCAGCAAGCGCGACAAAATTTTGAAACGACTTGACCACGCGATCCGCAAGGTTTGGGTCGCCGTATAGTCGCGTTTGCCGCTCACGCACAGCTTCCTCGACAGTCATTGGTCTGGTTGTGTCGCTTCTGATGTTTCCGCCTTCCACGACTTCGGCGCCGGTTGACTGCACCATATTCAAAAACATTTCAGCCAGCTGATGGCCTTCAGCTGTCATCGCGGGCTCTGTGACATGCGTCAGCCGCTCTCGCATGATTGCGGCTGGAATTTCCGCGCGGCAGTCATCGGCCTCGAACGCTTCGCGTACGAGAATGCGTGTGGCATACGGCCCGCCGTGATACGCTTCGCGCAGATAGCCGACGTGGCCGGACGTAGTCGAAAAGCCGGTGGCTTGCGCTGACTTTTCTTCCTCATCCATTCCTTCCCATTCCAGATAGATATCAATACCCATTACTTGCCCCTCTTCTTTTTGCAGTTGAGTGCGGCGGTCATGTCAGACTTTGAGGCGTCGCTAATGTCGAGCGAGCAGCCACTGTCTTTGTGTGTCAGTACTATTTTTTTATCGAGCTTTTTGATGTCAGCAAGAACGGCAGCAGTTTCGGCAGCCGCCTCGTCTACAGCCTCGATGACGTATGTTTCTGCTCGGGTGCGAGAAATGCGAACATGGAAATAAGGCATTGTGTCCTCGGTAAATAAAGAGAGGGCGCCGGGAGAACTAACCCCCGGCGCCCTCTACAACTAGCTGTTGTTAATTACTGCCGGCAGTTCACTGGCAGCAGCAGCCACGGCAGCCACGGGCGCGAACCACGCGGGCCGGCGCCGTCACAACGCGCACCGGAACCTCGACGACCGCGCGAGTGACCGTACGCGTCCGCTCGATCGTCCGACCGAACAGGGCAGCGCGGCACGAGCTGCGGCACGAGCTTTCCGTGCGGCAGGTGCCGTTGGCGCACGCTGGCGCCGCGTCCGCGACCACCGCCGGAGCAGCGGCCGCGGGCTGCACCAGCACGCTCTGGGGCTCGCCGGCATCGCCAGCAAACGCAACGGACGAAACGAACGCAAGGACCACAGCTGCAAAACAAGACTTCATGTCAATCTCCTTGAACTACCGAACAAATATTGCCGCACGCGCGGCAATAACCTGCTCAGCGATACTATCTGTATAGCTGAACAGGATTTTGTTGCAACCCCAAAATCCAAAATAGATTTTGGGGAGTTTTGTCAAAATGCGTAATTACTCGCGCACTACGTGAACGTTGTACCAGAACATTTTGTCGTTGAGCCATTTGGCCTCGGCGGCGAGTGCGTCTGCGCGCGACTCAAAGTTGCGCAGACACGGCCCGCCGACTGGCGATAAATCTGCAATCCACTGTCCCGGAATTGTCGGGTCAGGCTCGACGTGACTGGCACGTTTGATATCAAGCTCACCCAGCGCTTTTAGGTTGATCTCTTCGCCATAGAGACACTGCGCTGAGCCGTTTGGGCGAATGTATAGTTGCAGCATGCTACATCGACATCAGGCGGCGAGAAGGTATTAGCTCGTTCATATTGACGGGTCGCGGCAAATGCGCCGCGGCGGCAGGTGTATACAAGTTTTGCCGCCGACGCTCAGACCGAGACACGTTGTACGCGTTAAATTGCGTGACGTTGTCAATGATTGCGCCGGCAAACAAAGCGTCGTCGTGTACGTCTTCACGCGTGTAGGTTTGCGTCGGGCCGTCATACGTAGGTCGAAAAATGATATGACCGCCTGCTACAACCGCGTGCCCGCGAAACGCCAGTAGCGCGTTGATTTGTTCGACGTTTGCGATGATGGCGTAATCGACAACTTTCAGCCGCGAACGTTCGAATGTCGGGTCGTTTTGCTCTCGCGAGTAGATTGACACCTGCATCAGTTTGCTGCCTACGACCTGCGCTTTCCCGGCAATAGTGACAAAGCCGCGAAGAACGGAGCTGCTGATTTGCGCCTCACCGCCGACGTACGCCTGCCCTTCCAGCGACGTTTGAATTGCAATAGCTTTTCCCGAAATACCGCAGTGACCGCGCAACGTGCAACTGATAACGCGGGCGTTGTCTCGGATAAAAGCGTTTTCATACGCTGTGGTCGAGCCCGAAACGATGCCGCCGTACACGCGCGCTTCGTTTGAGAATTGGCAGTCGTCCATCACGCGCGCGCGCCCGCTGATGCTCGCAAATTGGTTCAGTTTTACGTTTCCGCTGACGTGCGCGTATCCGCAGATCTGGGCCCGATCATGTACGCGTACGTTGCCCTCAACGCGGGCATTGTGATACACCTGCGCCAGTTTGTAAACAAAAACCGAATCGGCAACTTTCGCGGTATCTGCTACCCAGCCCTCGCCGTTAACGTGGCGATGCGCAAACACGCGGCCGTTACCGTCTTTGAAATCATGCTTTGACGCCCGTTTCTTCTTTGGTTTGACCGCGGCCATCACCTCTGCCGCCGCATCTAGTACGGCGACAGAGCTGTCTTTTTGTTCCTCCATCACGACTCCATCGGAAGGACACGCCGTCTTGGCGCGTTTGTGATCATGCTGTCTAGCGCCGTCTTTACCTCACCCATTTGCTGCGTCAGGCTTTGCCGCAGGTTTGTGTTCTTACGAAGATCCGCGACATCCACGCCAGACACGATGTTGGTCGCCTGCTCAATGAGCCTGTCGAGCTGTGCGTTAGACCGCACGTTCATACGCCGAAAGTTTTCAGAGAACTCTTTGAAATTCTCGATTGCCGACGCCTTGAACGTCTTTTTCGTGCCATCGGGCTCGTCGGTCAGCCGCTCGATGAGGTGGGCGATCATGTCCTGCAGCTGCTCAGCAAACGCGTTTTCGGCCATAACGACCGCCGTTTCGAATCTGTGCTGTACGCGCTGCTGTTCTTGCTGATAAAGCTCAGGATTGAACGTCATCAGATAATTCGGCGGCTCGACGGGCGGATACTCCCATCGGATATCAAATACGCCCTCCAGCGACGTCGGATAGTCCGCTGGGTTGTATAAGTCGCCAAGCTTTTCGCGGGCAGCTGTTTTGAGTGTTTCGTACTCCAGCTGTAAGTTTGCCGCAGCCGCGACTAGCTGCTCCTTGTATTCGCGCATCTTGTCTTCAAACGCGCCAATGTCCGATTGTTTAATCAGTCGGACACCGTCCTGCGGATAGGGCAGTGTCATTGAGCGCCAGTAAGCTGACGCTTGGCTCTTGAGCGTTGTTAACACGCGATATGTCGTGTTCTTTGTATCAATCAGCCGTTTCGACGCGGTGACTAGATCAGTCGCGGCGTGAAACGTGTCAGCAGCTTGTTTGGTCTGCGCATCTGAAAGCTTGCGCTGCGTACCGAGCCACGAGAACGACAGCTTGACCGCGCCCATCGTCTGGCGCAGTTCGTCAGCCGTTCGCTCTACTGCTGCGGTTTCTGCTGGCGTTGTGTCTGTTGTAGACATTCAGTCTTCCTCTTCGTCGGCTGTTTCTGCTTCATTGTTCACCCACTCGTCGATTCCGAACGCATTCACAAGCCCTTTTGGGAGCTTGGTTAACTCGTCTATATTGCGTGGAATACTAAACTCCTGAATCGCCCCATTTTGATATACGCCACAAAACCCTACGCCCGGCTCAAAGCAGTAGGCTGTGATATCAAAACCCTCGGCGGCGTGTAGGTGGTCAAAGAATTGAATTGGCGGCGACCATGCAGAATCAAACGTCAATGTGAGCTGTTTGGCTTTTGCGGATAGCCGCTTTGGCGTCTGATCCGTCTCGCGGCCGACATCCCACTTTGTTCCCCAGTGACCTATCTGCCAGTCATACCAATTCTTCGCCCCATACAACTCCATGTTTTGCTGCTCCTGCGCTTCTAAAGCTAGTTGCGCCGTAGACCCGGATGGGCCGGCGCAACCGGCGATAGTCGCTTTCAGTTCAGCCGGGCACGGTAAAAACGTACTCATAAGACAACCACTGTTCCATGCGCGCACCAACTTGTGCAACTGCTCCGGGTCGTTGTGTTTAAACGTAACTTTGTTGGCGCACCAGTTAGGCATGATTTGGCGTGCAATCCGCAGCTGCGGGGCGTTGCCGCCCCGCAGCCGCAGTCTTGCTAGCACTTAGCCCTTTGCGGGTGCCGCGACGCGACGCGGACGTGACGACGTGACAGCCGGCTTACCGACACGCGTGTAAATACCGCGGTTGTCAGCCGACAGGCAGCGACCCTCAGCCCAGTTCCGCAGCCGCTCGATCTGCTCAGCCGACGTCACCGAAATCGGCACGACGTTCTGGGCAGCTTCAACGAGCGGAATGTCAAGCAGCGCTGCGAGCCTGCAGCACGACTTGATCTCGGCGCCGGTCCAGTTGGTGTCGTCCGGCTTATCCTGTGCGGCGTCGACACCGAAATGCTTCAGGTAGATGTCCCAGATTGCCGCGCGCTGTTCGGCGCCCGGCAGATCTACAAAGAAAATACCGTCGAAACGCTCGGCGCGAGCAAACGGCGCCGGCAGCTGGCTGGCGTCGTTGCAGGTGCCGATAAAGAACACGTCCGACGTGTGGTCATTCAGCCACGTCAGGAGCGTACCAAACAGGCGCGCAGAAACGCCGCTGTCGGTCTGCCCGGATGAGCCTACGCCGGCGAGACCCTTTTCGATTTCCGTTGATGTTACGAATTAGCCGTTTCCGCTAATTCTCCTGTATTTTCATACAGGACCAGACTATGTCATCTTGTAGCGTCGCACATTGCATCGGTTGCACAAACCTTTCGATGCGTGCGGCGAAGTGGTTAGTCCGCAGGAAATGCATGCTTCGTATTGCGTGCTCCAACGGCCATTTTTTAATAGTTTTGGTGTGGCGTATTTTGCTGTGCGTGCTGCCTGCAGTTCTGTTTTGTGTTCTAACAAATGACAGCGTCTACAGACAGTTTCAAGATTGTCTAAAGCGTTGTTAGGGTTTTTATTCCCTCGCCCTAGACGATCTTTGTGGTGCACGACAAGTTTTTTCTTTTTGCCGCAACGAGAACATTGTTGTTCGTCGCGTTTAATTACGGCTGTTCTTTCGCCGTTAAAATGTCGTTGTTCGCGGTAATTTTTTCGATACTGCAAACAATCGGCGTGGTTGTCGTAATACCATTGTTTTTTGGTGTTGGCTATGCGTTGACGATTTTTGTCGTCGTTGCGATAGCATTCCAAATAACAGATTTTGCACAGTCCTTTTGCCATATGCAGCCGTTCGGTCAGGCCGCACGATTGGCAACAGGAATATTTTTTTGACCACATCTCAAAACTCTACTACAAGGCCCCCATTTCGAACCCACTTGGGTCCTACGATCTTTCGATCTAGTCGTTGAACCTTCCAAGTATATTGCTACTTGGCTTGGCTGCAAGTTGCCCGGCTTACGCTGAGGGGTTTCTTGCAATTAAAGGGCTTTTCACTGATTTGTCGCCAAATCAGGGGACTGAACTCAATCCACAAACAACACGCACGGAGCCATTGCGTCAACCTGCTTGAGCGCGCGACGCATGTTACCCTCGGACTCGCCCACGAACTTGCCCATGAGCGAACCGAAATCCAGCATTACGGTCGGACGACCGACTTCGTTGCCAAGTGCTTTGGCAAACTGCGACTTGCCGCAGCCCGGAGGCGACAGCAAAAGAACGCCCTTGGGGCGCTTGTCTACGTTGGTTTCGCCTTGCCGCCGCATGGCGCGCAGGCAGAAACTCTTAAGGTTTTCGAGGCCGCCAAGATTCTCAAAGTTGGCGTCGCCACGATAGAGCGTCATCGTACCGCTCTTTTCAAGCGTCTGCGCCTTGATACCCCAGATCGTATCGGGCGACAGCTTGTTGTTGCGCACCAGCGACAGCGCGAACGCGTTCTCGGCCTCCTGCCGAGTCAGGCCGCGCGAGGCGTCAACCACCGCCGCGACTTCCTGCTCGGTCGGCTTGGCGAACGGGGAGCCGTCAGGGAACAGCTCGGTGCACACGGTCTTGAGCTGTTCCAGATCCGGCAGCTCGTGATGCACCACGGTAAACAACTTCTCTACCTCGGGCTGCAGCTGCAGCACCGGCGCGACGATAATGATATGTTTACCCTCGCCCTTACCCTGCACGACGCGGTTTGCAAGTGCCTGCAGCACCTCCGGGTTGCCGAGAAACCGGTGAAAGTTCTTCAGCACAATAAGCATGGGCTGCTTGGGCTGCGGCTGATCAAGAAACCGCAACGCCTGTAGCGGGCCGGGAGCCTGCGCGTTCCCCGAATAAAGCTGGCGGTCGATGTCCCAGACATCGAATCCCCATTCCTTCTCTTCCGTTACACGACGAACCGACGCAATCGCGTCGTCGCACTCCTGTGATTCAACCCAGATGCCGGAGAAGCCGGCGCATACCAGCTCCTTGATTTCTTTTTCGAGCGACACTTGTTGCCTTTGATGTTGTTTTGTGTGTGGGCCAGTTATTGTCAGTTACTTTCAGCGATTTGCTCGTCGTTGCTGGCGGTATAGAACTCGCCAGTCAGTTGCTCATCCACCTTTGCGCCTAGCGCCTGTTCCAGCGCCCGCGTGGCATCCTGACACGAACTGCCGGTGAAACCGCTCGTCTCGATCTTGGTGCCGCCCTTCGGGTCGACAACGATATGAATGGTCTTCGACATGTTTAGAAACCTCCCGTCAGGCTGAGTTTGACCGAACCGTCCGGCAGCATTTCCTCGAACACCGAGTAGCCGCCCTTCTGCGCTTCGTAGATCGCCTTCTCGACCGCGTACGCCTGCAGGAACCTGTCCAGCTCTTCCTGCTTGCCCCACGCGCCGTTGTAGTTGTCATAGTTCGCGGCGCCGGTTTCCGTATTGAACACAGCCGGGAACTGCCAGCCGGGAAGCTTTACAGCGAGACCGTCCGCCGACTGCCCGGCGAAAAGAACGTGATGACCGGCCTTCGGCGTCTCAAGGCCGAGACGCTTGCAGGCCGCCTCGACGGCAGCCGCGTCTTTTACTTCCGTCTTGATCTGAACGATATGAGACATGTTAGCCTCGATGATCCTTTTCTTTTAGGTAGTGTTGAAGTGCGCACACAATTGTGCTTTCAAATATCTCGGGCGTTATGTAGTCAGTGCCCGCAAAATACGCTAATACTGCGACCGCAGCGTCGCGGTCATATATCGATTTAAAAACGCGCGGACCGTGTGGCGTGTCTAGCCGATACTCTGCGATGTCGTGTAGTGTGACGACTTCGGGTATAGCTATTACTTCGCTATATTTACGGCGTAACTCGTTTAATTCATCGAGCGCCGACAGGATCCGTTCGCGATCTTCGTCAAAACTGTTCTCGTCGGTATACGGCGTCATCGATACGCCACAACCTCAGCGCGCGTTTCTACCCAGACATGCGCGCCGCAAGCAAGCGGCGCGTCGGGCGAGTAGACCACGCGAGAGTCGCCGCGCACATCTACGTTTGCTGCGGCATACGTTTTGTTGCGCCACTTTATTGTCAGCGGCGGAACACGTACGTTTTGCTTTTTATTGTCGCGAATAATGTGCTGGTTAACGTGAATACGTTTGATCGTACCAGCCGTCATCGTCATTTCATCGGCGTCGCCCGGAAAACGCAGCGGAATACGGGGCTCAAGTAGGCAGACGTCTTCTGTCGCCATTGATAAAGATATTTATCCGCGTCGGTGCGGTCTTCCATGACCACCACCGGACGCAGAAAATTTACTACGACATCATGGAGCGTAGCTGCTTGTGCTCCGCCAAGATTTCTCCGGCGGTGTCGTAGCAACCATCGCACGCCGCCAGAAACGCCGTGGCGGCCTTTAGCTGATCCATCGGCAGCGTCGCGGAGCCAGACGGCCCCTTGGCTACCGGGCGCTTCGGCGCAACCTTGGCGGGCTCCGTCTTCGCGTGCTTTCGGCGCGCCGCGTCGCGGCTACGCTCCTCGCCGGCTGCGACAGCAACCGCCGGGCCGCGCCTCCCAGAAGCAACGCCCGCTTTCTTCAACAGCTGGCTCACCTGCGCCGGGCTCACCGTCACGCGCTTCTTAGCAAGCGCCGCTACGATGTCCACGCCACGCAGCGAATCACCAGACTCTTGCCGACGTTCGATCTCCTCGCGGATGTGATCGGCGCCGCTCTTCTTCTCGGCCATGTCCTTCACCTTCCTTTTTGTGGTCCTCGTCGCCTTTGGCGATTCGACCGGGTCATCGTCTTCGTCGACCTCCACAGTGGAGTCGACAGTGTCGTCAGAAACCTCGTCGCCTTCTTCGGGCTCATATTCAGTTTCATCGTCGTCAGCATCCGCAATTTCGTCTTCGGGCAGTTTTGCTGCCGTCTCGCGGATGTCTTCACTACCTTCGTCTTCGTATTCGGTCTCTGCTTCAGCGTACGCATCGTCGTCATCAACCGAATCCTCTTCAAGCTCGGCGTCGACGTACGCGTCGACTTCCTCGTCGTCATAGTCTTCTGGCGTTGCGAACCGCATCCGTGTGGTTCCTTTCTCCTTCTTCTTCTCTTTCTCTGCAGATGCCTTGCTGGTTGCGCCCGGCAGTGGTTTTCCCCACAGATTAGCCGGACTCACAAACTCTTCAGCCTTGGCCATAGCGTCCTCTCCTAAAGCGCCGCCAGTCGAAACACTTCGACACTGTGTGCGGCTAAATGAAAAATACACGGCCGAAAACAAAAAGCAACTAGCGTGACTTTTTTCGGCGGCGCGGTTTCTTTTTGACCGCGAGTTTCGGCTGGGTTTTAGCGCCAATGTTGTATTTTGGCGGGACGACGCAATTCTGCTCTCGCAGTGTTCCGTCATTTAAGTGAGGCCACTTTTCAAGCGAGTGGATCGCGCCGATTAGATTCCACGTAGCGTGTCCAAGATGATCTTCGGATCGGTCTCCGCCCAAGAAGTTGTAGATGTGCGCGATGGCGTGGTTTAGTAGGTCCGCCACCGGCATTCCGTTTTCCCAGTTATACGGGCCGAACTTTTCTGCGCCTTCATTATAGGTTTGCGCGAGTGCTCGCAAACCTATTGGCGATATCAAGTCGTAGCGCACCGCGTCACAATCTGCACTGCGTACGGCGCCTGTGGTGTACTCGTGGCGTTCGTTGCTCATTCGAGAAAACCTTCTGGGCGAAAAGCAAAATAGAAGCGCGGATCGTCGTTGAACGCAACTGTGCCGCGTACGCCGTCCACCTTGCGAATTACGTGCACATACGGCGAGTCGAAGTGCGACACCTCGAACATGTCTAGCAGTTGCCCGCTATCCCAGACTTGTTCGCCGTATTGCGTTTGCAGTACTGTGCGAATTTCATCTGGTCCGCGAAGGGCAATTTGGTCTTTGATAACATTGCGCAGCATTACGTGCCCAATGTCCAGCGGGATTTGCGCTGCCAGTTCTTTAGCTTTGGGTGGTGTCGGCATTTGGTTGTACAAGCTTGTCCAGTTCTTCTTTCTGTTGTTTGATTTGCTCTGCGACATGCGCCGCGTACTGGTCAAGCATCCTAAGCTGGCCGACAAGATCTTTGTGCACGTCGACGCTGAATAGCGCGAGTCGTCGTAGCAGCATGAGTAAGCTGGCGGTAAACGGCGGCTCTTTGCTGCGCAGACTCAGAAGACCAGGCGGTGCGTTTTCTGGTTGCGATGTCCACAAAGGTACGAGGGCAAGACCGTGCAGTTCTGGCACGGCAGCCATGACTTCGTTGCAAAATTCTTCTCCGCGCCGCATAAACTCTACGTCGAACGGTAAACGGTCAGATTGAATTTCAGGGTGCTGTTCAGGTTGCTGCGGCGTATCCATTAAACATCCTTTGTTATTGCGTGTAGCGCGATTCTTTTGGGAGCATGCCGTCGATTACGTTACCGAGGCGTGTCGCGGCGAGACTGTACACCACTACGCGAATGGCAGTCTCGACCATACCGCCAATTCCCGTTCCTGCCAATAGCAGCAAAAACAGGTAAAATGGCGCGTGATATGACTTGCAAAACGGGCAATTGATCAGCTCTAAAAGCTTTCCCTTTGCCGTGTTGTAGGGTGTCACATCTTGGAGCGCTTGCGCGTACGCTCGCGCCGTTTCAAACAGCGACCCCTTATGCCACACTTCGATGATTGCCCCGGCGGCGAGTGTGACAGCCAAAAAGTCTAAAGCAGTTATTGTCATCGCCTTTTACGCTTGGGTTGATCTGCGGTGTAGCCGTTCATAAAACAAGCGCCACTATAGATCGCGCCGGCAGCCATGAGTAGGCCAGCGATACCGACCTGCGACATTGCACAGATGCCAGCAAAAAGCATAAGCGCAGTGTAACTAGAGAAAGTTGCGTGAGGATCTGGTTGCGACATTATGGTGCCTGACTGTCGCCGTGCGGCCACACCTGCGTACGGGTTGTGTCCGGCGCGGCTGGGTTGAATTGATAGTAGGGTAGCGGCAACGGCGCCTCAAGTTTAAGATGGTTCACGGCGTTATCCGGCAGGTAAATCTGCGGACCGGGTCCGCGTCTGGTACCTTCCGTATAAATTTGTTTGCGTTCTTGGTACAGCTTTGCAGAGCGTCCGACGTTAGCCATATAACCTCCAATGAGTACGCGCCCGGGTCACCGTTTAGTATACCCGGACGCGCACCAATCACTTGCGAGTCGTTTCTTTGGCTGCTGCGGCCGCGACCTGACACATGTAACCTATTACATTTGCCAGCCCGAAAAGACCGTAGACGAAAACATGCCCCGTGTACTTGAGGCTGTCTTCGACCCATTGAAACTCTGACTCGCTACCGCTGTTATTGTGGTTCATGGATAAACCTGATCAAACAATTACTGAAGCAATTGACATGCCTTCCACGGGCGTGCAATCGCTTCTACAAGAATTAATCTCAATCGATGTGACGGATGTGCAATCTGTTCACGCGCGAGCAGCTGTTTTGCAGCAGCTCGCGGGGCAGCACGCTTTCCCGTCACTCGAACCAATTTTGCCGTTGGTGTTGAACCTAAATGGACGGCCGTACAGTATTCAACACCATTTTCCTTTTTCCCCACTTTTCCGTTTACTCACACCAAAAAATCAGGTGTGGTGTACGGGGCGGCAGGTATCAAAATCGACCAGCCTAGCAGCGCACGGAGTTGTGGTGGCCAACTCTATTCCGTTTTTCAAAACGTTATTTATTACACCGCTGTACGAACAGATACGACGGTTTTCAAATAACTATGTGCGTCCGTTTATCGACCAGTCGCCAGTGAAATCACAGTGGTCCGGCACATCAACTGAGAACTCGGTGCTGCAAAGATCGTTTAAGAACAACTCGATGATGTTGTTCAGCTTTGCGCTTTTAGATGCGGATAGAGTTCGTGGTGTGTCTGCAGATCGAGTGTGCATCGACGAGGTGCAGGATATGGATCCTGACCACGTTCCGATTATTCAAGAAACCATGTCGTATTCACGATGGGCGACTAGTTATTACACGGGCACGCCGAAGACGCTAGATAACTTAATTTACGGCTTGTATAAACGATCATCACAGGCCGAATGGTTTATACCGTGTCATTCTTGCAAGCATTGGAACATCCCTGCGCTTGAATATGACCTCGATAAAATGATCGGCCCGTACAGTATTCATATCAGCGAGAAGTATCCGGGCACCGTTTGCGCTAAATGTCAAAAGCCGGTCAGTCCAAGACATGGCCGGTGGGTGCATAGATATCCCGAGCGCCGCTGGCAGTTTTCCGGGTATCACGTACCACAGATGATACTACCGCTTCATTTCTCCGACCCTGAAAAGTGGTCAACTCTATTGTTGAAGAGGGAAGGCTTCGGGAATATGACCCAAGCCCAGTTCTACAACGAAGTAATGGGAGAAAGCGTTGATACCGGACAGAAGCTCATCAGCGAAACTGATTTGAAGGCTGCGTGCGTGCTAGACTGGGAAAACAAGAAAGATCCAGACCCTAAATGCTTTGCAAATCTTTCGCAATACAAACACCGCATTCTTGCGATCGACTGGGGCGGCGGCGGAGAAGCAGGTATTAGTTTCACCGTGCTTGCTGTGCTGGGGTTCCGCCCGGACGGGACTATCGACACGCTGTGGGCTAAGCGCCTGCTCATTGGCGGCGATCATTTAGCCGAAGCTGTTGAATGTATGCGCTGGTCTAACTTGTTTAATTGCGATTTTGTCGCTCATGATTACACCGGAGCCGGCACGGTCCGCGAAACAGTCATGGTGCAGGCTGGGTTTAACTTAGAGCGAGTCATGGCGATGCGGCTTGTTCGCTCCGCATCCCAAGATTTGATGGTTTTCAAACCGCCGACAGAGATCAATCATCGGGCGCACTATAGCCTCGACAAAACGCGGTCGTTGCTGTACACGTGTCAGGCGATCAAGCTGAAGCAAGTCAGATTCTTCCAGTATGACTGGTCGTCGCAGGATTCGCCGGGCTTGGTGTCGGACTTTCTTGCGCTGGTTGAAAATAAAGCCGAGTCTAGACTAGGCGGCGATATTTATACCATTACAAGGAACACGTTGTTGACTGACGACTTCGCGCAAGCTGTTAACCTAGGCTGCGCCGCTCTTTGGCACGTGAATGACGCGTGGCCCAATTTCGCGGAGATCGCCGGCGTAGCGCGGTTAAGCGAGCGTACTGTCAGGGCCGAGACGCCCGTTGATGACGACTGGGCGGATGATCCCATCGGGCGAAGCTACTTTGGCGGATACTAGAAAATCCGCCAGCAATAGTCTTCGATAAATTTTTTCATCGGGCGGTAGTCGCGCATCTTTGCGTTTTCAATAATGTCGATGACTTCTCGTGCGACGTCGGCTAACGCCGCGGCCGCTTCAGTGCAGTCCATCGACGAGTCGTACAGTTCCCAGCCAGCGCCCGATCGAGGTATGGCTGGTTCTTTACCTTCAAACGCGTCGACGAGTAGGCGCTGAAATACGCCGTCTGGTTCCGTATCTAACGCGCCAAACTTGCGATATTTTGTTTGAGTGTGCTCAAACCTACGAATCGCTGCCTGAAGTTTCTCCACCGTCAGCGTCATTGGAGTCGTTAATAGAGTTGACAAGCTCCATTCCCTTTTCGGTTATTGAGAAGTTGAAATCGTTTTTCTCGCAGTCGTATTCGGCGTCGAGAAAACCGCGCTGCACACCGACGCGCATGATGTTCGAGATTACGCGCGCACCGAGCGCACGAAACAGCCGCAGCATTTTTGTTTTGTACTCTTCAAACGAGTTGGCGCCGATACCGTACGCTCCGTCGGCTTGTACGTCCGACAGCTCGCGCACGATTTGTTCGACCTCCCAGACTTCCAAAAACTGCCGCTGATATTCAAGCGAGCATTCACTTTCAGTCGGCTCTTCGTTTTGCAGCTTGGCGATGAGGCCGGCGAACATGATTAGCACGTGATCGCGCAGATCTTCAATCGACCCGCAAATACGGCGTGCGGGCTGCTCTTCGTCTTCGTAGTCTTCGAACATAGTTACCTCAAGCCGTTTCTGCGGCAAGGCGGGCGGTGGCGAGCGCTGCGTCGTAATTACCGCGCGCAATCATACGCGCGTGCGCGGCGTCGCGGCACTGCCCGAGATAATCAGAGTAGTCTGCGTCGGTGTTGACGAGCGCTTCCGCAGAGCTGAAGCTGTGCGGTTTGCCGGTCAGCGGGTTGTCGCCGCTCTTCATGATCCGCTCAACCGCGGCCATCTTGACGGAGATGCGGTTATCTTCAAGCTCCGACTCGCGGCGCACGGCGTCGGCGAGGGCGACAGCGGCGGCGGTAATGTTATCAGCAAAGTTCTTAGCCATGTTAATTCCTTACGTGTTAGAGAGTGTGTCGTCTACGAAAACCGTGATCTAACTCCATTTGCCGCGCGTCAACTGGCGCAGCGTCTGGATGTTTTTCTTTGACGTGCATGCTCAACGCTACCGCTGAGCGAAATTTTGTTTTGCATGTGTCGCAGCTAAACGGTTTTTGACCCAGATTAGCCGCGGCGACTTTTTCTGCCTTTTTGTATGAGCAACCCGTGCGGCGCTTGTGGCTTTCTTCAATCTCTGACAAACCACCGCCGCAAGCGTTACACCGCGGGGCAGACGCACGCTGCGTTTCAAGAAACCCAAGGTAGTTGAGTTTGTTGCACGAAATGCAACGCATGCTGATTAGATTGTGCCCTGTAAGAAGCACGCTGCGCTTACCGCTACCGGTTGCGCTTTTTCCACCGAAATCGTTTATTCGCTTTCGGGCCATTGTTGGCGTTCTTGCCTCGTGGGAATCCTTTTCGGGTATTTCTCTGGATGACAAACCTGACAACGCGCGCGAGTACAACCGCAGCTCCGCAAAGTTTTACGATACCGTCCAGCTTCGCGCGCGGTTTGTTCTGCGTTTTCAACCCAACTACCAAACTCCAACCACCCGGCATTAATTTGTCGGTGCTGTTTTACTCGGCGTTCGATGATGTGTTTTTCGGCGTGGTAGCGTTTCATGTTTTATCTGCCGTCTGTTTCGCAGTAGATTACAAATGTACAACCGCACTGCTGCGCAAGCCTTACAACGTTTGGCGCGTACACAGAGACGATTTTTGTTTTGTCTATTTTGTTATCAGCGATTAACGCTAGAAGACCCAGCTTTGCAATTCCGCGTCGCCGGTATTCAGGGTCAACAAAACATTCGACCGTTTGTACAACTGTCGGGCGACCTTTGAAATTTTCGGTCCACGGGCGCGTTCCAACCCAGCCTGCTAGCGTTTCGTCTACCCAGATGAGCGCGAGGGCCATTTCTGGGTGCGGCTGCTCGTGATTGACGTGCAGATAACGCTTAGCGAGTTCTTTTTGAATTGAGCTGTCGCTGCCAGAATCCGGCCACGACAATCTTGTCATGATCGCCGTCACATCGACCAGCCCGAGGCGGTTGATATCTTTGATTTTGATCGAAATATCCACAGCTGGTCCTCCGTGACCAACTATGGAGTATACATTAGCGCGGTAGGCGGGAGTCGAACCCGCTGCAGTAGATTTTCGGCCCGTCCGTCATTTCGGCAATTAAGTATGCGCACTTTTGCACACCGGAGATCAATCCGGCGGTAAATCACTCGCTCGCATACACCGGCTTCGTCCGCTCAGGTGATCAACCCATATCCGTCTACTGCATCAAGCGTTAAGCGCGCGCCCCGCGCATCTACCGCAAAGAGCCCCCAGAAGGAATCAAACCCTCATCGGCTGATTACAAATCAGCTGCATTATCATTATGCTATGGGGGCATTTTTATTTGGCCATTTGAACTGTTTAGCTGTTTTTCGTCTGTGGCAATTTGCGCAGCGAACGACGCATTTTTTTATTTCGTGTGCTACGGCTTTTGCGCTGCAGTTTTTAAGTCGCGACACACTGTTTAGTTTTTGTCCGCGAACGTGGTCAAATTCTAGTACAACCGGATCGCTTTCACCGCAATCGACGCAGGGGTGTGTGCTTAAATATTCGCAGATAAACTCGTGCGCTTTGTTTCGTGCTGCTCGACGATTTAGTTTTATGTACTGCCGCCGGTGCGGGTGCTCGGCGTAATGCTCGCGATCGTACTTTTGTTTGCACGGCCGGCACATACTTGCGCAACCCGTCTTTGTTGCCGCGCGTTTTTGAAATTCTGTATACGGTTTTGTTTTTTTACACCGCGTACATTTTTTTTGCATGTCGTCGTTCCTCCATGAACGTACGACAATTTTAACAATTACAAATCAAGACTACAAGTCATTTAAAGGCTGTTATTAAACCAGTTGGCCAATGGTACGGCAAGTCGATAGGTTCTTGCCAACCGAACCGCGAATAGTGGCGAAAGTCTTTGCGCAGTAGATTGCTGCGGTGGCTGGCATGAAACTGCGCGTCGCCAATCCACGGCGGATATACGTTGCGTTCGATTGTGTCGCGCAGCGCTGTGTAGCTGTCCATGAACTGCGGGCACAACGTATCGTTAAACCCGCGGCGTATCCATTCGCGGCACACGACTATGGCGTATACGGTTAGCGCTGTCTCGTATCCAGCCCACATGCGCACGGCCGGATGATTGCGCCAGCTACTTGTTCCGGGCTCGTGTTCTCCTACCGGAACGCCAAGGCAGAGTAGGATCTGCTTACATTCAACCCTTTGCTTGCCGAGCCTTTTGTTATCAAGGCAAGCGGCCGAGTGTTTAAATCTCGGCAGCGGCAGGAAAGTTTGCATTTAATCAGTCGTCAAACTCGTCGTCAAAGTTTTCTTCGTATTCAGGGTCGTCATCCTCTTCGTCCTCGTATTCTTCGTCCCAGTCTTCGTCGTCGTCACCCCACTCTTCGTCTTCCTCGTCTTCTTCTTCGTCATCGTCGTCTGTGAAGACGTAGTTGGGTTTTGGAAGATCAATGTCGCTGTCTTCATCGTCGTCGTCATCGTCGTCGTTGACAAATTGCCACTCTTCTTCGATGAAGTCATCATCGAGTCCGTCGTCATGGCGGGCGGCTGTCTCATCTACTTGGCGGCGAAACGACGTCGATTCAAAGTAGCGCATAGTTATCCAATGTCCCGGGCAAGGTCAGCGGCAGGTAATAAATACTGATCGCACCAACTACTATCGACGAGAATACCCGGCAGGTTGCGCACAGCTTCCTCTCCGCCGAAAACTCCGCGACGCGTCAATAGTTTAACAAGCCACAACCAATTTGGGGCTATAGCTTTTTGATCGTAAAAATAGCGGTCGATTGCCCGCTGGTTCAGCCACCAGTGCGTTTTTTTACGCACAATGTAGTTTCCGGGTTGACCAACTTTTCTCGCGCGCGGCAAAACCGCGAGCGCGCCCGTCTGTACGGCTTTTGTTAACTCGTCGAAAAAGGCCGTATCTGCTTCGTTTTGTGTGATTAAATGGTTCTGTGCGTATTCCAGTTGAAACGCGTCTCCGTACGTCTCTAGCAGCCAGCCGTGCATATCGGTCAGCGCGGCCAGCGTGGTGATTGGGTTTGAAAGGCTGATGCGCATACGCTGGCGTAGCGCTCGCTGGATGTACGCCGGCAAGATATAAGCTAGCGGCGTAAAATCTGTTGTTGCCGCGGCGGCGCCTGTAATTATTTGCCAGCCGTATGTTGGCGCAACTGTTGCAGCTGTTGGCGTCAAATGAACAAGCACCGGCCTGTTGTGGCACCGCGGGACTGTAGGGCTTAGGCTTGCCGCGTCAAATACGCTGGCTACGGTTGTTGGCCACTCTAGCTCAGCCGTGCGCTCATACACTGCGGCGCTGACGGACGCGCGCCGCAAGATATCAATTCGCTGATGCGGGCACCCGAGCGCAGCGGCGACACCGAGCGCAGCTGTAAATCCATCGCCTGCGATACCGGTAGCGACGGGGTCGCGGCGCAGTACGGGGTCGACAAGGTTTGCTGTGATCGCCGCTGCGACGGTCCATACAAATGCGTTCTCTGGGCTGGGCGTAAGGAACTGCCTAATTGCGGGCGGGGCTACAGCGACCGGTTCATGAAACACAGCGTGTTTATTTTTTTCACTGGGCTGATTCGGCGCAGACGGGGTGCCGTCGGCGGCCAGTTCGTAGTTTGCAAAACGGAACACGTTAGCTCGCTCGTCCCAACCCAAGCGGTTAGAGACGCACACGAGTTCTGGTTTGCTCAGCCCGATCGCTATTAGATGACTGCGGCTGTTCCAGCGGCTGTCGTACAGCATTACTTTTTTATGCGACGCAACAACTGCGGCGGCGTACGATAACAACCCGGCGCGTTCAATTTTTGACGCGCTGTCGGCAAACGGTATTTCTTCGCCCGCTAGATAGATTGTTCCGGTGTATGTTTTTTCTCCGTCATCGGCTTGCGTTATTTTGTTGATAACAATATTCGCGTCGCAAATATGCTGGTTTGTGACACTCCACCATCCGTCCGCCTTTGGAATGACGGTGCGCTGCCACGGCTGCGGGATAGTCGGTGTGATGTTTTTTGATGTCTTGACGTGTGTCAGTACGCGGTCCGAAAAACCGGGTGAAAAATTTTTGCCGATTTTTGTCAGGAACGGTACGAGCTTATCTGGCGGTATTGTGAGCCGAGTAGCGAACGAGTGTGCAGCTATCTCGCTCATCTGACTCAACGCGCTGGCGAGTCGCGTCTGCCACGTTTCCGCGTTTTTACGAATCGATACCAGCCGACTCATGGCTTCTGTCGCCAGTCGGTTTTTTAGTCGTTGGTTTTGCGCAACTATCGCCACATAGCCGCGAGCATTAGCCCGCGACTTATTAACTCAGGCGATACCGCGTGGCTTTGAAAAATACGCGGGACCGGAGTAAACGCGCACCAACTTCCGCCCCAGCTGTTCGCCTCGACTCCGGTGTAGCTCGCCATGACCGGCAGTAGCGGCAGCCCGTGGCGTAGCATTTCGCACTGCATGCTCAGCGCCCACATCGGATCGTCGACAACGAATTGCGTGCTTTTCAACGGCTCTGTCGCGGGCGATAACGCCGTGCGCAGCAGAAAGTATCCAGCTTCTGGCCGGCTGCGGCGGTATTGATTTAGCGCGATGAAATTTTGTTTGGCCGTAAATTTTTCATCGTACTGGACGACTAGAAAACCCGTCAGTCGGCCGGGTAGATCGTAATACGGAAACACGAGGCTGGCGCTGTTATCGCGCAGGGGGCTGATTAGCGGTCGGCGAACAAACCGCTGCAGTGAATCCAGCTGTTCTTTATACGCAACTCCGACAAAGCCAGCTGCGTTGATTTCTGGATATACGCCAAGCTCGCGAAGGCGGCAGGCGATAATATCGTCGTGATGCCCCCAGATTTGCGCCTCAACGTCGAACCAAAACTGCTCGAATTTTTCAAAGCGTTCGATGGCCCGGGCGTACTCATTTGCGGCGTTATCTTTTTCTGCCGGATTTATGGCGTTTAATTCGATAAATCTGGCAATAGCGCCGTCTGGGGTTGTATTCCATAATGCCGCGCTAAACGTTATGATATCTCCATGGGCCAAGCACGAATTACAATGTAGCCAGATCCCGTTTGTGCTTGCGTCGTCGAACAGGTGTAGCGTATTTTTTTGACATAGCGGACAGCTGACGACGGCCGGGAAAACCAACTGGTCCGGCGCGATGCCCAACGCCGACAGGGCAACAGCGTGGTGTTGGCGGCCAATTAAACAGGTAGGAAATCCCATGACAAATACCCCGCTCGATCAGGCACATGACGTTAGTGGCCGCGAAACACACCGGCTCACCACCCTGTACCCGCAGCCTGATTTTGTTAAGAATGCCGCGCAAGACAGACTTAACGGGGCTGCGGATTTACCACGCCATTTATACGCTGACCAGCGCCATAAACTTTATCCGTGCCATACCGCCCCTGCAACATGGCTGTCGGCGCTTTTCTTTGCGGACAAGCAGGCGCAGTTCTCGCCGAACGACGCGGCGGCTATTAAAACTAGGATACACCAAGCGGCTGAGTATTTTGGTATTCGCGGGGCCGTGGCCGAGATGGAAGAGAAGGTCGCGGCCAGCGCCACCCAAGATATCAATACCCTGCCGGACTCGGAGTTTGCCGTCGTGTGGGTTGGCGAGGACGGCTCAAAGGAGCGTCACTGGCCGCTGCGTAACGCCGAGGAAGTTAAGTTTGCGGCTGCGCATTTCAAGGCCCACCGCGACGATTTCGTATTTGACGACCGACATGTAATCGCCACAAAGATCCTCGAAAAGGCGGCGCAATACAGCGCGGATGTTTTGGGGGCTGAGGGTTCGCTGGAGTTGGCTGCTGGGCTCGGGGCCTGCGCCGCCAAGGTAGCGAGCGACATGATCAAAGACCGCGTACGGCTCACCCGCCGTCAGCACGCGCAGCTGGCTGGTGAGTTGTCCAAGTTAGCCGAGGTTATTGACCAGAACCCGGAAAGGGCTCGTACGGTTGAGATGCGGCTAAAGTTGGCGAGCGCGGTCGATAACTTCGATCGGAGCACGCAGCTCCATCGCCTGTATGCCGCCGGCGGGTTACCGCGGCCGGAAGAAGTCTTGTTTGCGATCACCGAAAAGGTGGCGCGCGACTTCTTGGAAAGCAATGTCGAAACCACCACGGGTAACGTATACGCGCTAGACGATCTGGAGAAACTAGCCGTAGACGACGTGCGCGAATGGCTGGGTGACGACTTTGCGGACGCGGTAAGCGCCGGGGGCGTCTACATGGACCGCGAGAAGCTGGCCGCGATTGTGCCCACGCTCGACCGCGGTATGGCCACTATGCTTGACCGGTTGATGCAGGAAAAGTCTGCGGCGCCGGTCGTGAAGTCAGCGTCGGCGACTGACAGCCTTCTTCCGCTTGCCCGGCTTCATGAGCTTGCGGCTGGCGGCTGACGCTTTCTTTTTTGGCTTTCGCTTTTTTACCGGCGGATTAAATAGCGTCCGTATACGGCTCAGTACGAACCTATCGGTAGTCCGCTTATAGTTTACGTCGTCCCACGCTTGATCGACTTGCTCGATACCGCGCCGCGAGGCTTCGATGTCGTGGGCTAAACTGTAGGCGGGGTTGTGCCATTTAAACGCCGCCTCTTTTTTCTCGCGCGTGTCGCACACCGACATTTCAAATACTTCGTGTGTGCGCCGGTCGATGATCATTTGCGCGCTGGCGACGATACCAAATATACCCTGATGTTTTGCTTCGTAGACTGCGTCAACAATCGCCGCGTTGTCGCCGTAACACGACCAGCAGTAGTCCACGACTTCTTGAATGCTGTAGTTGCAGGCACGAAAAAATTCAGCTATTCGCGCCAGACCGGCGTGATCTATTTTGATGCTCACTTGAAAACTAACTCCTTCAGTTTTGTTATCAATTCGCGCACACCCCACCGGGTCGGCGCCGGCACTGCGCGCGCCGGCACTTCGCCCGGCTCAATGTTTTGAGAAGATAAGCCGCCCGACTGTTCGGCTAACCCGCTTCGACAGTATTCGAGGTAGAGTTGCCAGTTGTCGTAAGAATCTCTGTCTTCGGCTCGTTCGTATGGGATGTAGGGTGGCTCGTCTGGGACTCTGTCGTTCCAGCCCATTGCTTTTTGTCCTTCTTTTTAGTTCCGTCAATTAACTCGCCGCGCACTATCGTTGTTGTTTGCGGCGCAGTTAATCCAATCTTGACTCGATCGCCTGTGATTCCCAAAACTTTCACAACGATTCCGTCGCCAATTACAACTTCCTGTTCTTTCTTCCTTGAGAGTACAAGCATCGTGTCACCATCATGATGTGGCCGAACCTTGTAGCATTTTTACGACATACTCCGTGTTGCCGTTTTTTAGGTCCAGCGCGGTCAGTTGTTTGATAAGTAAATCCGTCTTCAATCGAATCGACTGGTTGATGTCTTCTGTCTTTCCGGCTTCAAGATCGTAGACCGCGTTAAACATCGTCGGGTCATCTGAGAAATCTGCGATATTCGGGCTTACCCGGGCAGCCCGCAGTGCAATGCGCAGGATATCCGGCGCGTTAATAATGCCCTCGCTGTCAAGCACAGCGCCGATATAACCGCGAACTTCATCTGTAAACGGTTCAGGGTCGTCGTCTTCGGGCGGACTGATTAGCAGCGCCTCTGTGATTCCCCACGCCACTTCTTCAGCGTCTGCGGGGTCCCACATATCTGGTCGGTATGTGTCGCCGCCCATGACGTTGCAAAATGTCACAAAATCCGGCAGGCTCTTAAAGAACTTGTCGGTCGTGAGAATCTGGATCGCCACCAGCAGCTTGTCGAGCGACAACTGCGGCAGTTCGACGTCAAACTCTTCCTCGATTTCGAGGGTGATTGTTGCCGGATCCCAATCCAGCGCTTCCACGCCGAACTTATCCAGAAACAGTGTCAGTAGGACGCTCGCAAACGTCTCCCTGCTTTTCCACGCTTCTTGCGCTATGGTTGTCATTGAGTCCAGCCCTGCTTTTGATGATCTGCACGCCCCGGCGGTACAGCTCACTTAGATTATACGCGATCGTCTCCAGCGGACGGCGCGGCAGAAAATCGCATGGCTCGCCGGACTCTAGCGAGATCCAGCCCATAGCGCCGGTCCACGTGACGTGCCGGCCGTCCGCGAACGCGAGCGTGGCGGAGCAGTCACCTTGGATATCTTCGACGGGCAGGTCCATCTCGTGTCGAGTCTGGCGCAGCAGTTCGCCGATCATCAGCCGCTGTTCGCCCGACAGGAAATTTAGGTTTTCCAGCATGTCGGCAAGTAGCAAATAAAACACGGCCTCCGTATCGACAACCATCCCCGGGCTGTACGTCCACTGACGCTTTAAAACAGTCGTAAAAACGTTGCGAATTTGTAGCTTGCTTATTTTTACGACCTGCACTACCATGTCGAGCGTCAGGTCTACTTCTTTCTCGGAGGTACTTATGTCTGTGTCCATTATTGACGGCCTTTCTAATATCACGCAGGGTCGTGCTGAGATCGTCGTCAGCGCCGATGGTATCGAGGAACTGCTGGCTGCTGCAACCGCTAATATGGTACTGCAGAAGGCTGCTGAGGCCGGCCTGCACCGCCCGGGCGTTTCTAGCGCCAGCGGGCCGTACCCGGTTGACGGCGAGGGCAAGACCGACGACGAGCTGATGATGGGCAAGCGCGGCCCTGTCGCGGGCTACCGCCGAGATTTTGTTATCTTGGCGTCGCTCTGATCAGGCGCGGGCGTGGCGGTGACGATAAAGCTAATCGCTCTGTCAGGCTTGCCGCGTTTGAACGGAACGATAGTAAAGGTCTGCTGCTCTGTCGCAACAAGAAAGCCTAGGCGCTTTTCTAGGTCGAGGTGCGCGTCAAGATTTATAGTTTCTGCCGCATTTATGGCGGCTTTTTCGCTTTTAAACAAACCGATCATTTTGTCGCCATAGCCATACCGGTTTCGCCACATAACGAGATAGCCGCTAATGCCGTTGCGTAAGGCGGAGGGTGTGTATTTTTTAAGCCTATGACCTTCCAGATACGTTGCTGGTCGTCGAGCTAACGTTGGGTTGCGGGCTTTTGCGGCCGCTTGCTGTGTTTTCTTTCCACCCGAGGCGCGCGGAGCGCGCCTCTTCTTTTGCGTTTTTGACATTTCAGTCCTCTACTCCAAACTTGTCGATGTGCGCCAGTCTGGCGCAATAGAACTCCGCTACGAGCCCGGCTACGTCGCCGAACCGTTTGACCATGTCGGGAATTACCTGCTCGTTAAACACGCGCATAATAACTTTCCGAAACTTGGCTATCGCTTCTTTTGTGTAGCCCTCTTCTCGCGCTTTCTCTGCGGCTTTGCGGACATCGGCATTGCCGTCGAGTTGCAGTTGAAGATAAGCCGGGTTTACAAATTCGATTATATGCCCGTATACCTGTCTAACTTCGTACGAGCACGGGACGTCGAAAACGCCGCGGCCGGGCCAGCGTTCTCCGTTAACCGCGTCCTCTGACAGATATCGCAGCTTTCCCAGCGTCCAACCGAATGCCGCCGCGTCATCATTCGGTTCAGCCATGACAAAGGCTGGTTTTGGCGCTGGCGGTTGTTTGTCAAGTTTTGCTTTGCTTTTACGCGCCATAATTCACAATAGCTAAGAAAAATCGTGAGGGGTTAGTTCTGACTGCGTAGCCGGGGAGTCACATCAGCCGTCAAGGACGAACTAGATGTGCCCCGACTACACAGTCAGAACACGCTGCGGATTAGTCTCCGCAGTTGCAAGCAAGGTACGCATGGTACTGGGCTATAGCCTCAATATTAGGATCGATCTCTTTAAAAAATGGCCCAACATCATCCGTGGAGGCCATCTCACCCCGAAACATCGCGGTCGTATATTCGTGATACAGCCGGGCCATATCTCCGCGCAGTTTCTTCTTGGTGAATTTAAGCACGCGCTCCTTCAGAAAGGCAGCGCGTTCCCAGAAGTTCGGCAGCGCATCAAGCTGGTCCCGAAACTTCTCTGCAGTCTTCTCGAAAAGTTTATGCGCCCTATCAGGAACAATCTGAAACTCAGGCGCTGACTTCTTGCATCGAGCAGTGACTGCAAGGCGGATTTGCTCCGCCGGGGGCGAAAGAAGCATGCGTTAACTCCCTTGTAACGCTGTGAAGAAGAGCTGCTGATACGACACAGCAGCGACAATAAATATGCCGCGATTTTGGCAAAAATTTAGTCGCCGTTCGGAGTTTGCGAAAAGCGAAAGTGCCTGTCATTACAGGACTTACGGCGCGATTAGTCGTGTTCTGGAAAATGGAAAATGCAATCGCCGCCCCGCGCTGCCTAAGAGCATGAAGCCCGGAGGTTACGTGGCACGTAACCTTTCGGCAGACCGCAGGGCGGCGAAAGATCGCAGCCTACGCGTGGCAGGTGCGGCTAGAAAGTCAGCTGCACAACTTGGCCTCCCGCGTTAATATACACAACGCGGATCTTTTTGGCGTCGAGCAGCGATTTGAGCTGTGTCTTTTTTTCCATACTTAAACCGGCAAGACACGATTTAATTTGAGCCATGGCGCTGCGGCGTTTTTCTTGTCGTTTTTGCGCGCACGCACTGCAACCGTTACCGTTCGCCCGAAATAAATCGCGCTTGTTGTAAAAACAAGGGATGGACTCCGCGTACGTGGGGTCGTTCAGTAAAGATATTATTGTGCTGTCTTCGAGCACTACCATATCGCGCATAACAACCTCACGGAGGCGGGGCTTGGACAGGCGGCGGACCGATCCATGTTTCTCCGCCCGGCAAAAGTGTGTCTGCAATATCGAGCGTATCTTTGAGTCGTTGAACGTCTTCGACGACATCTTCGATAAACGCTTTGACTTCAGCGCGCGACCGTAGCAACACGTCGACATAGTTCAGTCGAAACCACGCCGGGCGATGATTCGGAATTGGGTCGTCTTCGGGATACTCTTCTAGATCGGTCGGGGAACATACGTGATCAAATGCGCCCACCTGTTCGTTTGCGCCCGGCTTGAGCGGCAGCATCTGGTACGCAAAGATCTTGGTTGGCATGTCTACGGCGTCACTGGCGGTAATGCGCACACGAATGCCGTCAGTCGTGTCAAAGTTATACCGGCTGACTTGCCACGAAAGTTTGACGCGGCGACCGTTATTGGGCGCAGGCGGCGGGTCGATATTGGGCGTGTAAAAATTCAGCCCGAGCGTTTCCGGTAATTCGATAATACCGTCGATTGGATCGGGTTGGCAGTTTGTCATGTTATTCCTGCTCCGGTAAAACGCGGGCGGCAACGTTAACAATGCCCGGCGTGGTTGATCGCACGTACGCCAGTGCTAGACCCGCGTCGTCGGTTGGGCCCGGTTGTGTGATTTGAGCGGTGGGCACGTCGGCCACGATTTCTACTTGGCGGCCGGCGACGGGTCGATTCCAGTGGTCGCGTAACCGAATTTTGACTACCGCTGCTTTTACGCCGTTTGCGCGCACTTGCGGTTTCGAACCGTACAACAGCTTCGAGCGCGTCGGGCTTACGTAGCTCATGGGTAGGTGTGCCTCTGCGGCGCCGTGCCGTCCGGTGGCGCATAATATATTGTAACACCCGTCGTTTCGTTGTTTGGTGTTTTAGCGACGAACTGAATAAATTGTCGCATCAGTTCTTGGTCGCTTTCTTTTGACGCGTTTAAAATATCAATAAACGCGGTCACGCACGGCGTTAAAACGTTGTTATCCGCGCGGCAGCGACAACCACGTTCTTTTGCCGATTGATCGTAAGCAGCGTGGCAACTCTCGAATTTTTCTTTTAACGCCAGCATTCCGGGGACGGCTGTAAAGAACGCATCCTGCCGCCCAAACTGCATTATGTTATCGCGGCTAATCGAAATCATGCGCGTAATACGCGGCGTCATAACGTGGTCCTCGGGGTTATGGTCGCATTCTAATCGGTATGTACAAATGACGCTATGCTTGTGCGGCGGCTTTAACGGCCGCGCGTAATGTCGCGTTTGTTTGTAGCTCAGAAATTAGCTGAGCTAACGTTAGTTCACCGTGCGGCCCTGTCGGCCCTGTGGCGCCCATGTTGCCGCACGGTCCCGTAGCGCCCGTATGCCCCACCCCGCTCGGCCCGGTAACACCTTGCGGCCCGGCAGGGCCTGTAACGCCGCGTGGACCGGTCGCGCCCTGAATGCCGGTGGACCCCGCGGACCCGCGTTCGCCCGCCGGACCCCGAGACCCCGTCGCACCTTGCGGGCCTTGTGCGCCCTGCAGTCCGCGAGCGCCCTGCGGCCCCATTAAACCCTGCGGCCCAATTAAGCCCTGCGGGCCTTGCGCGCCCTGTGGACCGCGATCCCCCGTCGGACCAGTCTGCCCGCGGGGGCCGGTCGCTCCGGTCGCTCCGGTGACGCCGGTAGTCCCGGCGGGGCCGTTTGTGCCCGGCAGCCCGCGGGGGCCTGTCGGGCCTGTAGGGCCTGTGGGGCCTGTGGGGCTTCGCGGGCCGGTAGGACCTGCCGCGCCCGTAGGTCCGGTAGGACCTGTCGCGCCCATACGCCCAGTAGGACCTGCCGTGCCCGTAGCTCCCGTGGCGCCTGTTGTACCGGTGACCCCTGTCATGCCAGTTACGCCGATTCTCCCGGTCGGCCCGGTCAGTCCGGTTGCGCCTCTGTCCCCTTTGTTTCCCGTGGTTCCCTGCGGCCCTTGCGGTCCGCGCGCGCCAGCCGGACCCGTCGGACCGATTGGTCCCGGATCTCCTTGTGGCCCTTGCGGGCCCGCGGGACACACGCCGCAGCCGTTGGTATTAGCCAGCGGCGAACCGCCATACGGCACGAACTCAATCTGGTCGTCGTCGTTATTTAACTGGTCTGTCATGTTATGTATTTAAAATTGCGCGCAACGCGTTTTGGAGGTTTGTGTTTGACCCGAGCTGCGCAATAAATTCATTTAAAAACGCGGACGATTTAACGAGTTCGGCAACGTTAATTGTGATACTGCCGTTGATGTTATTTGTGTTTGCGGTAATTGTACCGCTACCGAACGCCGCTGGTGTAAATGTAATTATACCGCTTGTCGGTATCGCGCCGGTTGCGCCCTGCGGGCCTGTTGCGCCAGTAGCGCCTACATTTCCGCACGGGCCTGTCGCGCCGTTCGCGCCCGCCGGACCCCGAGACCCAGTCGCACCTTGCGGTCCTGTGTCGCCGCGCGGACCTCGCGGGCCGACAGGCCCTGTTACACCACGCAGCCCCTTTTCGCCTGTTAAACCTGTAACGCCGGTTGCGCCCTGCGGCCCGGGCAAGCCTGTACAGCCGGTTGCACCTTGCGGGCCAGTTTGTCCCGTTATACCGGTTGCGCCGGTAATGCCGTCTAAATAAACAACTGTTTCTGTTCCATCTAAAACAACTACCGCGCCGCGTGGACCGGTCGCGCCGCGCATACGACCAAGATAAGTCCAGTAACCGGGCACAACATCGTCGGCGCCGCGCCACACATATGTAAACGTGTTTAGATGATCCAGCGGGTCATCGTTTAATTCGATTGACCACGCGTCGCCCGCTCTAGGTGTCTGACTAACCCCAGCTTGATTTATTATTTTTGTCGGCAAATCGTCGACCGAATATAGCGGCGTTAGGTAAAATGTTTGATCTGACGGCGTGGCTGTCCAGATATAAGTACCAGAATAAGCAGGTAACGGGTTTTCAATTAGACAGCCAAGCTCGCCAATTTTGTTGATGTCGCCGTTAATAAGAACTTGCGCAATAACTGCCGTAAACTCTTCACTAAATTCTCTGTTTTCATCAATAACAGCTTTTACTGTGTCGCAGTCGTACAGCGCATTATTGCCAATGTAAAACCAACCAGATTCTTCTGTAGTTGTTTTGGTGTTGCAAAAAAGGCCGTCGGGGGACAGCGGCAAATAAATGTACGCGTCGCCTTCCTGCGCGGGATATTTCGCGTTGCGAAACGCCGCACTTGCAATGAATTTTACTTCCGGGTCTTCTATTGCGTTTATTTGCTCATAAAATTCGTTGGTTTTTTGGGCCCCGCGGGCCGATAGATATACAACACTGCCGCGAACAAACGGCGCGCGTGCATTGCTATTCGGGTTGTTGCGGTTCGAACCGCTATGTCCAAATTTATAAGGAAAGTCATACGCGACACCGAGCATGCGTACACCCACAGCGTCAGTGCCGTTGCGGCCGTCGCGGCCGCGTCTACCGCCGGCCGGGCCTTGCGGCCCGGCCGGGCCTCTGGCGCCGGTGGCCCCGGTGGCGCCAGCGACTCCTGTCGCGCCTTTGGGGCCGGTATAGCCAGTTAAACCGCGGACGCCTGTCGCGCCGGCGGGCCCTTGCGCGCCGTTAGTGCCGTTTATACCCGCAGGGCCTGTGGCACCAGTCGCGCCGCTTGGTCCGGTTATACCTCGGGGCCCCGTCAAGCCGGCGGGGCCTTGCGGGCCTGTTGCGCCTTGCGCGCCGGTATTACCTCTTGGCCCGGCGGAGCCGGCCCGACCGGCTGGGCCTTGCGGGCCTGTTGCGCCCCTATTTCCTGCGGGGCCTGTAGGGCCTGTTGGGCCTGTTGGGCCCTGACTACCTGTGGCGCCAGTCGCGCCGCGAGCGCCTGTCGCGCCGGCGGCGCCAGCATCGCCTGTACAACCCGTCGGCCCCGTTTCGCCTTGCGGTCCAATAATACTAATACCGGGAACGCCCTGCGGACCGATGGCGCCGGTGTCACCCTTCTCGCCCTTTTCTCCCTTTTCGCCTTTAAGTCCTTGCGGCCCCTGCATACCCTCCATGCCCGTAAACCCTTGCGGGCCGCGGGGGCCGGGAACACCTTGATTGCCTTTATCGCCTTTATCGCCTTTATCGCCTTTTTCTCCTTGATCGCCTTTATCGCCTTTATCGCCTTTATTGCCTTTATCGCCTTTTTCTCCTTGATCGCCTTTTTCTCCTTGATTACCGGCTGGTCCCGTCGGGCCCTGTTCACACTTACCGCCACCACCGCCGCCGCTGCTGCTGCTTGGACAAGCTGTTGTGTTTAAATTAATGTTAACCGTTAATTCGCCGCTCTCTAAGTTGTAGTCAATCGTGCCTGTGCCTATTCCGGTTGGTGTAATGTTTACTGTGCCGCCAGATACACCGGTCGGAATATACGCGTAGCCGCCGACTTTGTACTTACACCAATCGGTTTCAAGTAGGTCGACAAAAATTTCTGGTGTGCCGCCGCCGTACGGCCGCATTTCTATGTGGCTGCCTTCAAATGTTGGTACACATGGTTTTGGGACATAGATACCCAGTTCAATGTCGTAAATACACGTAGGCGGCTCATCAGGCGACGAGCCTTCAATAGGTGTCGGTAGCACACTCGCCGTGCCGTATGGGTCGCCGTCTGTTTCTACAACATCAACATTAACTCTAATTTCTGGGCACGGCGCCGGCGGGCACTTTGGTATCCAGATGTACGGCGTCAGCTTGAACTCACAAAGATCAAGCTGCTCTACCAGAATCTCAGCGCGCGGCTCGATGCCGCAGCCCGTCAGCGCAATACCCTCACTGCCGTGGATCTTCGGAATACACGGTTTTGGTATCCCGATATACAGCGGCAATACAACGTCGCAGAAATAGCCCGGATCAAAATTGAACACCGGGCCGGCGGCGAACGCGTACGGATCGGCCTGCGGCGGCAAGACGTTCATGTCCACCACGAGCGATACAGTCGTGCATGGTGGTTTTGGAATCGGAATAAACAGCTCAATATCAATTTCGTAACAACATACTGGCGGATCGTTTGTGCCGCGTTTTTCGTCGTATTCGGCGCATTTTTGGATATCAAATTTGATTTGTTGCTGTACGTCGTACCCAACGGCTGACTGCAGATTTTTTACTCTGAATTGTGTGCACGGCGGCCGCGGTGTTGGAATATCAATGTGTATATCAAACAAAAAGTTGCACGTGCCGGGGTCGTCGCATGTCGGCGGCGTTGGGACGGGGAAGAGGTTGAAAAAGCTAAGCGTGTTACTCAACCGGCCACCCGGGCCGTCTTGATAATGACTGTTGACGGTTAAAAAACGTGAAATGATCGGGCAGCGCGGACGAGGAATAGGCACTACGATTTCGAGTTCAATTTCAAAATCGCAGCGTTCTGGTTGATCGCAGCCCGCCGCCGGTGTCGGATTTTTTGTAATCTCAAAACGCGACTGCCCGGTCGCGCAACTTGTGCCCGCAAAACCTGTTTTAACTGTAAACAGTTTTTTTGTGATCTCAATGCACGGTGGCGGCGGGATCGGTACGACAATTTCTAGTTCGACGTCAAAATTGCATTGATTTGGTGTGTTGCAGTCACCTTCTTGAGGGTCTGGAGTAATTTCAAAACGATTTGTTTTGCCTTGTACGCAAACAGAATTACTAAAACCTGTTGATACTTCAAATGTTTTGACATTAATGTTTGGACACGGCGGCTGCGGAATTGGCACATCAATTGTCAACTCAACGTCAAATTGACACTGATCTGGTGTATTGCAATCTCCGTCTATATGGTTCGGCGCAATCTCAAACTTTGAACTGCTGTTTGTGTCGCAATTTGGGTCGTCATATTTGACATTAACTTCAAATTTTGTGGTGTTAATTATTGGACAAAACGGGCGCGGAATTGGGACGATAATTTCTAGCTCGACGTCGAAGTTGCATTGATTTGGTGTATTGCAGTCACCTTCTTGCGGGTCGGGCGTGATTGTGAACGTTGACCCGCGTTGCGTGCATGTAGCGTCACTAAAACCCGTAATAACGTTTAACGTCGGCGGGTTAATTACCGGACACGGCGTGCGCGGAATTGGGACGACAATTTCTAGCTCGACGTCGAAAGCGCATTGATCGTGATTATTGCAGTCTCCCAGTGTGTGATTTGGAGTGATCGTAAAAGTTGAGCCGCCTTCCGCACAGGACGAATCACTAAAACCGGTTTTTACTGCAAGCTTTGATGCGTTAATTATTGGGCAAAACGGCCGCGGAATTGGAATGTTAATTTCAAGTTCGACGTCAAATTCGCAGCGGTCTGGGTTGTTGCAGTCGCCGCGTGTGTGGTTTGGACTAATGACAAACCTTGACGGATCCACAGAGCAAGCGCCATCATTAAACGATGTCGTGATGCTCAGTATGGGTTGATTAATTGTCGGGCACGGGGTACGCGGGATCGGTACATTAATTTCAAGTTCAAAATTAAATTCGCACTGCTCGGGTGTATTGCAGTCGCCGGCTACGTGATTTGTTGTGATTTCAAATCGGTTTTGATTTGCTCCGTTAACGCAAGCAAAGTCGGAAAAACCTGTCCTGAAAATGAGGGTTGGCGGATTTAAAATCGGGCACGGCGTACGCGGAATAGGAATCAAAAGCTCAAGCTCAACGTCAAATTGACATTGATCCGGCGTGTTGCAGGCGGTGTTGCCGGGTGTGTGGTTCGGCGTGATGCTAAAAAAGTTTTGCTTATCGTCTAGGCAGGGCGAATCAGAAAAACCGCTGTCGACCGAAAATTTTATGAGATTGATTGATGGGCACGGGGTGCGCGGAATGGGTATAGCGATTTCAAGTTCGACCTCAAACTGGCACGGGTCATCTGTAGTGCAGTTGCCCGGCGTAATAACAGGGTTAATCGAAAATTTGTTTTGCTTACCTAGCAGGCACACGTCATCTGCGTACCCTAAGTACACACCAAAATCGGCTATAAAAATTTGCGGGCACGGTGTTTTGGGTACCGGGATTTGAAGGTCCAAATCAATAACAAATTCGCACTGATCAGGCGTATTGCAGTCGCCCGGGGTAATGATCGGCGTGACGCGAATTTCGCTTCTGGGTGTAATGCAGTCTTGATAACCAACTTCAAGGCCAAACTCACCGGCCGTAATTGTCGGGCACGGCGTACGCGGGATCGGGATATTGATATCAAGCGCGACGTCGTAGCGGCACGGATCAATATCTTGTCGCGTAATTGTCAGTTCGTTTTTTGGCGGCGGACAGCCGTCGTTGCCCTCGTCGACAAAGTTGACGCCGATAGATGTCAGCGTCGAAAAATCTGGACAGCGTGTGCCGACCTCTGTCGGGGGCTCGCGCGGAATGATTGGCGCTTGGCACCCGTAGATCGGCGGCGGTAGCGGTTCAATTTCGCAGATTGACGAAATAAAATCGAAATCCACCTTCGGGGTGGGCTCAATCGGGCACTGCGAATTTTTGAAAAGATTTTCGAGCATGTTAGGTGCAGTTAACTTGTGCGTTTGGTTTCTTTTGTACAGTGATTGTCCCGTCGTCGATCAGGATGTTAACGCCAGCGCCGCCGATTATGTTTACGTTTGCTCCGCCGACGCCGTTGATCGTTGAGATGATCTCGTTGCACGCGGGGCCGCCACTGTAGAATTTGCTGTCGGGCGGCAACGGCTCGTTGGGGTATAGCGGTAATTCTCCATTATTTTGGCATAACTCGTCGCTTGTCGCGCCGGCACCAGCGCCCTTAGCCGCGGTCACAGCGAGTTCGTTTGCTCGGTCTGTTTGCGTAATCAGACAGTTATACCCGTCTTTTAATCTAATGTCGCCCTTCATGCAGCGCGCGTTTAGCAGAATCGGGCGCGCATCGTTTGTGCTGGGTGCGTCGCACGGCGGCACCGTAACCCGCGCGTAATTACCGACACTGATCGAACGCAAATACGTTTTGTTTAAATTCTGAATGCGGCTTGGCTCGACTTGATAATCGTTCGGTTGCAGTGTCCAAATACCGTTGACAGCCGCGCTCGCGAACGTGGCTGTTAATTTCTCTAACGGCCCGGTCACTAAAAACCCAGACCAAATCGGTTCTTCTGCGCACGGGTTTGCGACATCTGCAGCCGACTCGCTGTGTTCTAACGCCCACTCGCCGGAATCGGACCGCGTGAACGATATCGTTGTGTTACTGGCATTTGTGCTGAACACAAACTCGAACAAGCTGCCGGTTTTTTTAACTGCCGACAACCACACCGTGTGCGCAGTTTCTTCGTAGTGCGCGTCTAACCCCATGATAAAACCGGCGTCAAGAATTGCGCTGGTCGGCAAGGCTGGTAGGGTAGCGGGCTTGTTGTAGATAAACGGATACGCGCGATATTCGTTATCGTTGTAAAATCCGGGACGTGGCATTAGATCACGCTCCTACCAACAGTATCGACAACAATTGTCTCGCCGTCAGGATAAATTCGCAACACGGCGTCTGGCGCCGCTTGATTTGTTGCGGTGAACGTAAAATTGCCGAACTCGTCCGGCCCGCACCCGTTGATGGTTTTTAAGTATCGCTTGTTCGGAAAATCGGCGCCCTGCTGCGGTTCGCAGAGAAAGCGACGAAATAACGGAACGCCGACGATATCGATACGAATGACGTGCGGCCCTTCTTGTCGCAGTACTACACCTTGATCGCCAACAAACCATATGTCGCCGGTAAGAAACTGCTTTGTCTCCGGGCGAATTGCGCGTACGCCCGGCTCATTGGCTGGAATAACGACACTACTTACAAATTCAGTTTGATCTATTTCAAACGTGTAAGTACCGGTACCCCAACCAGAGAAGCGCGCTAACGCCGTTGGCGTCGACAGCAGCATGCCAGCGGGGCGACCATACTGATCTTCAAAAAGCAACACGCCGTCTGTCGGCGGACTCAATGGGTTGTAGGTCGCTGCAACTCTCGCGCTTAGTTCTTCGTCGCCAACGTTGATAATCACGCTCTGTGGCGCAATAACGATTGACGATATGTACACGCGTTGAAAACCACCAATGATAAAAAACGACGCGTCTATGAACGTATCCGGCGCAATCTGTATCTCCGCCGCCGTCTCGCTTTGAAGACCGGCTGAATCGGCAAACGGGTAGCGCGAAGCTTCTTGTTCGTCGCGAAATTCTGGAAATAGGATACGTGCGCCAGACATTATTGCACCACAAATTTGTTAAAAAACGTCGACGCTTGATTTGTGAACAAACCAATCGAGCCTGTTACTTCGCCGGGGTTGCTCAGGCTGGTTGTCCCGCTGACCGGATGCTCGCCGTTCAGCTCAGCTACCGAGAATGTCACTACAAGGCTGCTTCCGCTGAGTGCAAGACTGGCATACATTCTGTACCACGTGTTAACTTTTGAGTTGTAGTTCACGGATAATTCGTCAACAAATACGCTGCCGTTGTATCGCAACACGCGCACTTTGCCGCGCGTGCTATCGAGCATTACGACGACGTATCTCGTGACCACTTGACCCAGCTCAAGCGTTTGCACGTAATTCAACACAAGACCGCCGTTTCGTGCGGCGCCGTTTGTGCCTAATTTGAATTCGGTCATGATCGACTTGTTAAGCGCCCAATCTGTCGCACAGTTTTTGAGTACGGCGATATTGGTTCCACCGATACCCGTCGACAGGTAAGTACCGTGATTCGTAAGAAGCGCGCCTATATTTGAGTCAAACTCGCCGGGATCGCAATTTCCGCAGGTCGGGGGTGCGAGCGTTTCCTGCGACGAAAAGATGCCGTTTTTGGTAACAAAATACGCGCTTGGCTGACATGACGCAAAATCAATACATAACGGCGTTGGCATGCAGGCGTAATCTGGCGTATCAAGTGTTTCGTCTACAACGAGATCAATCGCTTCGGTCGGATCTGGCCAACAGTATTCATCAATGACAATGTCTGTTTCGGCGTAGTTTGAACCATCCCAGCGGTACACGTTGTTTGTATCAAAAGCTAAATACAGCCGATTGAGTTCGCCGGCCGGCGGGAAGGAAGCACGGTTTGCGTATACGGTGATGTTTTCGCCCGTAGGCTCGCAGCACAGATCTTGAAACTCTTGCGGCTGTTTTGGTTTATTGGCGTCGCATACGGCGCTCAACCCGGTGTCAGTCACGATGTCCGCGCCGCCGCAGTTTGCAAAGTTGATGGCGTTAAACCCATCAAAAACAATATCAATGTTCCCGTCACAATCGGGGGCGACGCCATTGATTGTTTCAATCGGTGTCTTCGGGCACGTCCCGCTTTCTGGGCGCTGCGCACACGGCCCAAGAAACGTTGCCAGCGGGTTATAGTCGCCCGTGACAAGAGAACTATCCAACCTGAATACAACGGCGGGGTACTCTACTGAGTCGTACTGAATTGTTTCGTACTTCGCTATGACCGGCGACGTACCAATTACATTCACGACGCCCTGCAAAGATGTACCCAAATTGATTTTGCCAATGGTGGGTATAGGTAACGGCCGATATGGGCGTGCGTTTCTCGGCTGTACTAATGTTTGACGCGCGGTACTGTAGCGCCCCACAAATGGCGTGTCGACGCCGGGCCCGAATACAACCCACCCAGATACTGCACCAGCGATTGGCGTGATGGCGTAGTTAACGTACGGCGCCGCCGGTTGCGGCACTGACACCGCGCACACCGTCTGGCCGCTGTCATCTACATTGTCAACGGCGCCAAACAACACCGTGACAATACCGGCCGATACAGTGAGGCCCTGTACGTAGAGATATGTGCCAAGAGACGCCGGGAAACGAATGTGGCAGTCGACAATGATATCTTCACGAATAAACTCGCCGCGGTCGTCCACGCCCGTAGAAATATCATCGAGCGGATATCGCCGTGTCGATTGCAGGTTGTACCAGTTTTGATTGCGGATAGACATGATTTAACACGGCGCCTCTGTTTTACCTTCAGCGTTGCAGTGCAATGTTTGCGTGACTTCGGCAATTGCTGGTAGCGGCGGCAAACCGTCATCTAGGTTATTTCCGCAGTTTGTTAAGATCGGTTGCGCTGTGCTTAAATATGTGCCGGTCAGCGTACCGGTGATCACGTATGGCCCGCGTGCGCGCGTACTTTCGGCTTCTGGATTATTCGGGTCATACTGGTTGAATTTAACACGAAACTGTACGTACGCGGAGTCGCCGGGTTTTAGTTGCGGCAACGCGGCCGAGTATTGAAAACCGCCGCCAGCCACTGAAATACCGACTGCGTTACCGCGTATTCCCGGCGCATACATAGTCGTGTAGCCGCATTCCAGTTCCGGCCTAACCGCGACAGATGTTTGCGTCTCTGGATCTGACAGCACCAGATCGCCGCTCACTGACAGGTTTAGTGTTAACCGTGTGGGTTCAACGCATTTGTCACATGGGTTACACAGCATCATGACGATGTCCAAATAAGGACACCGCTGCGGTACCATGATTAAACGTAGCGGGCGTTGAATGCTGCACGCACGCTGATCAAGCCAGCGCGCGATGTTGTTTTCATGCTCGGTTCGCACCTTCTCGGCGCGCTGGCCGATGAGTTTGTACCTGTAACTTGTTTCGTTCATGTATTTTGCCGTGTTGGCGTAGTCGTCGCAGCCGCAACACGGGACACAGTCGGCGCCAATTTGTTGTTGCGCCGTTGTTGACGGGTTAACCGGGTGCGGCGCGGCTAGCCCGACAGTAACAGGCCGCCTAACCCATAAACAATCCGTCGCGCCGAATCTAAAATCTCCGTTTGTTCCCGCGACGCCGTTGATTTTTGTAATCGGGACGGCTGCGCCTTCTGGGCAGGCGCCGTAGCGGCCAAGTCCTGTGCCGGCTACTGCGCTAAAATTTACGCGGGTGATGTTTCGGAAATTTTTTGTTTCTGCCGGCGCGGCGACGATTTCGGTGTTGTACCCGTTTTCAAACTTAAACGCGCCAGCGTACCGCGGCGATGTTGTCTGCCCGTTGCGAACGCGCATAGACAATAGCCGCCGCGGCATCTTGTACACAGCGCGCTCGTCAATTTTGGCGTTCAACGGCGTCAGATACAAATCGTAAGTTTTTTCTGTGTCGTCATCAATGAACCCGTTGTCTGCGTCCGGCCACTTCTTGTGCGCGATTAATCGACATGTAGCGTTTTTCATGCGCCACTCAACCGCTGTATAAATTGTGTCCGAATCAAAAATCGCGCATGACGTCTCATTTTCTGCGGCAGTCGTGTCCACAATTACGCAGTTGTCTGCGTCCACCACGACGATATCAGCTTGATGCGCTGGCGTAGGAAAATTTGCGTCTGGTGTGTTTTCGTTGCAACCAAAACCGTACAAGTATTTTATGCGCAATGGGTGTTTGGCTTTTTTTACGCTGTTGTCGTACTCGCCTTTGTCGTCATAGCTTAAATGAAAATCGGCGATTAAATAACTGATGTCATCTGACGGATTTACCAGCGGGTAATCAACACCGCTCTGCGGTTGCACAACGCCGACCCCGCGGCGGCTGCGAGCGTCAAATGCAAACTGGTTGTACGCGTTGATTGCGGTTTTTAGCGCAAGTTCAGCTGCAACAATCGCGGCTATGCGTATAGGTAACAACGCGGTATGCGTATTGATATCGTTTATTATGTAACCGCGCTCATTTTGTGCAGCAGCTATTTTTGCATATTGGGCCTGTATTGCATCAAGCAACCATTGCGGCGGCGAGTCCCCTTGTTCTTGCATACTCGTGACGCTATCGAGCAGGGCTTGTAGTTGCACTAACAGCGCTGCAATAAAAATGTCGATAAGCGTTAACCGAATATTTAATGCTTCTATTGCTTTTTCGCTTATTTCTTTTTCGGCTATAGCGAAATCGTATTCAAGTTGCCGAATAGTCTTGATGACCACAAAACGGCGCAATTGCTTGCAGTATCGTTCAAAAGCGTAAAGAAGCGGTGCACCGACTTCCAGCGCCGCAAGCCTGTTTGTTAGCGCGAGCAACTCGTCGTTTAACTGCGCAATTTCTTCCGCGCGTAATGCGTTTTGTTGCTCGCGTGCGAGTATTTCTTGCTCTAACGCCGGCACCGCGGCATTACCGGCGAGATATTCATTCGTATATTGATGCGTAAACGCGCTCATGGTTTTGCCGTAAAATAAATTGCATTCATACTGCGCGTGCTTGCATAATCCGCAAAATTATTACGCGGCGCGGATTACAACGTTGAGCAGCCGGAGTCGCCGAGCTGGCTGCCCAAGACGACCAGACTCATTTGCGTGACCTCAGATCCGAGTCGCGTAATAAAGTTTTGCAACGTTGTAACGCCGTCGCCAAATCTGTTGATTTGATTAACAATGGCGTCTAGCTCGGTGCACCCGCAGCACGGTTGCGCGCACGTGTCTGCAAATTTCAGCCCGTTGCTCATGGGCGTAATTTGAATACAGTCATCAGGCGCAATTATGAAGTTACCGTCTGTGCTGCATACGCCGTTAATGCACCGGATGCACGAACCAATTTCAGGTGTTTCGCAGTAGCATTCTTCGTTTAGGTTGGTGCCGGAAATTGCGTCAAAAATAATTTCTGTTTCAGTGGCAAACGCTACTGCCGTGATTCGAACATTATTTCCGGCCACGAGCGTCACGTCGCCGTATATGGGCGCGCTAAGTTCGCCGTTGTTGGATACGCGCAGCCGGGTTACCGCGCGCAACATCGGGCGAATCGCGTCCGGTTCGAGTTCGCCGGCGGCAAAAGAAAATTCGTATTGTCCGGGCGGCAGCTGATCGATTTCGTCGAGCGCGCCGAGAACGACGCGCCCGACACAGTCATCAAAATTGTCGACACCGCCCAACGCGTATGATCGGTTGGGTTGATAGTTACTGCGAATAATATTCGCTACAGCGACGTCAACTTCTGTTCCGTTGTCATCGTAGCCGACTGTGATATTAAAACCTGTCGGGGCAATGAGCAGATTTTTGATGAAAAATTTGTTGGGCGCAAAAGCCAGCCCCGAATGGATGGGTAGATACAGCGCAACGATAAAACTATCGGGCAACCGGATTGTTCCGGTTGTATCTGTTTTTGTGGCGCGCTCGGTAAGCGGGTAAGACCGCTGTGAGTTGTGGTTGAGCCACTGTAGGTTCCAGTTTCCAATCGGCATGGCGGCTCACCTTTATGTGTCGCTATAGACGATTCCGGTGACGCGCAGTACGCCGATTTCTCCGTAAACGTTGTCTTCCGTACGCCCTATGGTGACGAGCACAGTGTCGCCTTCGTCCACAGAAAACTCATCGCTGTCGCGTTGAATTACGTGGTCAATATAGAGGTTTGCGGAAGAATCAAAAATAAGTGGCGCGTCTGTCGTCGCCAGCGCGATACCGTCAGCGCCTGTTCCCGGCAACGGTAATGTTCGGCGCGTCATATACAACGACGGCATAACTTTTCGTTGCAGCTGAGTTCCGTCGCGGCCAAACAGTTGCACGCGGATTTTCATTTTCAGGTTATCGCCGAGGTTGCTGCCCGGCACGTTAAAACGCAGACGAAGCAGCGACGCCTGATTGCCGGGGAAACCAAGATACGGAATATCCATGTATAGCCGCTCAATCGTATCGCTTAGCCGAATGATTTGCGGCGAAATTTCGCGCTCCACCAATTGATCGGTGTAATCGATTTTGAGAATACCCTGATGCAGCGTGATCGGGTTTGCTGTAGTTAAATTGAATTGTTGTTTTTCTTCTGTTGTCAGCGTACGTGGATTGCTGCGCGACCCGGTTATTGCGATTTGATTTGATAAGGTGAACGCGCCTTCTGTCACCCAGCCGCGGCGCAGCTGGTGACGATTAATGACGCCTTTCAATGCTTGTCCGCCAGTAACCTCTGCGGCGGCAATCTGCAGATCTAGATTTAACTGTAGGTCGCCGGTAGATGCGGGATCGTCGGCGCAGTTTGTAATTGCGATTGGGCTGGTGACGTTTGTGGCAGTCGGTGTCGGCTGCGTTTCCGTTGTTGTGCCGTCGACATCTTTTACAAGGCTGGTCACCAGACTTCTGTCGTTGCCGACGAGCATGCGCAGGTACACTACCGATACGCGCATTTTTTCGTATCGCGGACATTCGTCGGTTTCGTTGGGATGTTCTGTCGGCGTTGTAAACGGAACGTCGCCGCCGCAATCGCTCATCCACCAAATTCCATTGGTGTCACAGATTGCAAGCCCCGTCGGCCCCAGCGGTATTTCTGTGGCGCCGACGTGATTTACACCCTTGTCCCAGAGCATCGCTACCGACTGAATAGGTAGCGGCGGCCACACATTAGAGAGCGCCGAGTGCTGACTTAAGTTGTAACCAAACACGGCTCCCGCGGGAGCCTTGCCTGCAAACACGCTATTGTTGGCCGGCAGCCAACCGGGATCGTTTTGCGTTGCGGCAAGCAGCGTTACCAGATCAAATCGATAGTGCGTGTGCTCGTCGATAAAGTCGCGCAGGTGCGGCATAACTACGACGCGCGGAACTGCTGTGCAGCTATCTTTCGGCCCCTGCACGTGGCAGACTGTCACAGTTACCGGCGGCTTTTGTTTTACTAGTTTGCCGGCGTCGCTTGCTGACAGGTAATAGCGCCCCGGCGTAATCGGCCCGTCTACCGCGTTGGCAAGATCGGGAATTTCAACAATGCCGCGCAGCACGATGTCGCCGAGCGTTTCAGAACGCTTGCGCAGGCAGATACCTACGCAATCCGACGACGGCTGCACCAGCAATGCTTGCGTCTCTGGATCTGCAGCAACGGACGCGAGCGCCGGTTCGTAGCGCTTTTCAACCCAATTCCAGTACACCGGTTGTCCCGGCAAAACTGAACTGCAAATAGTTGCGTCGCTATCAACGAGAACACGACCTGCGTCGGCGGCATCGAGCCGGTCTTTTAAGTAATCTGTGCGGTCTTCAAGCGTGCGGTCTGGGCGTGAAACGACACCAGCCTGTACAGGCTCGCCGGGATTGACGTGTTTAATGTTGTGCAGCCAGTTACCGGACATCCTTGTCCTCCGGCAGTTAGTTGATTACAGGAACGCGACATCCCACGTGATGCCGATTTGAGATGACGCTTCCTTGGTCACCTGATGCGAACTGTCGAATACAGTACGCGCAAATATCACGTCTTTCGAGCGATCGTTGAGTGCCGGGGCAGCAACAAGCGCGGCAGCATATACACGACTGTTGTTGGAGCTATTGAATTGTTTTTCTTCGCCGGTATACACAACGCGCGCTTCCGAAGTTTGCGCGAAAAACGTCAACTGGTTGCCGGATTGATTGACCGGCAAATTTGCTTCATAACCCGTTGAAACACTAAGCGCCGGCTCAATGCTCAACGGTACGCGGATAAAATTGCGCGTGGCGGAATCTATCAACGAGTTGTAGTACGTGATATCGACGTTACGACCAAAACTCGGCGTAGAAATTTCTAACGATGGGTCGAGATTTTCGTACTCGATGTACATTGCCGAAATGTGGTAATCGAGCCGGTCCGGCTGCCGCCGATAGCCAAGTTGTTTGGCCGCGATAAATCCCCAGCCATATTGAATTTGATTTGACTGCGAAAACAACGGCAGCTTGAGGCCGGTTTTTTCGTCAACGCGCCAAACTGAAACGTGGCCGCGTACGCCAAAAGCGGGGGTAATGTTATCAGCAGCCATGTGTTGTCCTTATTGGCAGGTACCGGACACGAGTCTGGCGGTGGCGCCCAAATCATGCACCAAAGACACCGGTACGTCGTCGTTTGCTGGGTTCATTCCTGTAAAGCGCGTTACGGCCTCAAAAACGGCGTCCGCTGGCGTTATCTTATCTTTATCGGCCGCCAGCTCGAAAATAACAATCATTGCCGTTTGCGGTGGTAATAACTGGCGTAGATGCCTAATATTGTACAGTCCCAGATGATTTAGCCCTAGCGCGCTTACCGAAATTCTGACTACAAATACGTTGTTTCGCAGTACATTTTCAACGAGAAAACGCAACGGGTTAATTGTCTTCGGTAAATGGGCGGCGGTAGGTTCTGTGGCGGCGTTAACGCGTTTATCGAGTAACTGCGCCAACGTGCCGATTTTGAGCCGCGGGGCGCATTCCGGCTGCGCTTTGCGAAACTCCGCTGCCTGCACGCCGCGTTCGTGAATCTCGTCAAAAAACCGCTGCACGTCTGCCGGGTAACCACCTACGCGAAATTTTACATACGTGTAACCGGTGTCGTGCGCAGTGTTTACTTCGAGCGGTACATTTTGATTTTCAAAGACAAGATCGCCATAAAAGCACGACGCGAGAAACCCGCTGTCAAGCGCTAACGCCACAATAGTACGACGAGCGGGTCGGCAATCATCTGCGTTTGGATCGAGCAGTAATTCGTCTTCTGTTTCGGTCGCTAGCGGTTCCCACGCGTTGCTGGTCAAAATATTGTTTAGCGGCGGACAGCAGATAACTTCGCCCTGCGTTTCGCGCGCGTATGTGTTGCCAACAAAGAATTCGTATACATCTATGCCGTGGACTAACGGCGTGCCGGCGTGGATTGTTTGACCCACCTCCACGCGCGGAACCGCGTTTTCTGCAAAACGGTAAACCGCTTTGTCTGTCACGACAAGCAGGCCGCGGGCGTCGTCGTCAACAAGCTCGACAGTTTCTACCGGCCCAATGCTAACCGGTACGCCACAGATAGCCGCAATAGCAGCATCAAGCATTGCAGCGGTAGCCCCACCCTCAACGAGACCAGAAATAATAGCGTTCGTTAGATCTTTGTATGCCTGACTTGTGCGTAGCTTTATTCCGACCGCGTAAGCAAACTGATTGAACACTGTGTTGTAATCAAACTGCCCGCAGAACCCCCACAGCGTCATCTCTTCGTCGTCGGCGTTGTCGGGTGCCGGTCGTTTTGTGAACACTGGGTTTTCAAATGGATCTTTAGCGAAAACAATTGCGCCGCGCGTTGTGTCGATCAGGAAATCCGCGTTTTTGATCAGTACGCCCGTGGGATACGTAATACGGTTAAACAACTGCATAACGTCGGTCAAATCGGCTGGCAGCGGAAACGAGAAAAAAGTTGTCGTTGGCGGCACGTCAAACCGCAGGCCAGAATCAAACGCCGCCAAGTTGCGATCAAACTGCGTAATCGTCGTGCGCGCTGTATTCCGCTCGGATTTCTTTAACACAACCGGTGTCAGCGTTTCAGTGTGTAGCAACGGCACGTCAAAGCGACTTAACGCCTCAATAGTTTCAATGAGGTTTTGATACGTTTGATTTACAATCTGCGCGGTTGCAATTGTGTACGAGTGCACCTGATCTACGCCAGTGTATGTACGCGCCCAGAAACTACCCAACGCCGCAATCAGGTTTCGACTGCGGTCGAAATCAGACCCCGGGTACACGAATTCTGGTTTGTTCATGGTCAGTTAGCCCAGCCAGCAGAGACAACAGACACCGACACGTCTTGAGGCCCCGTTAAAAACACAGTCGTTCGGCCGGTGACTAAGCGTGCTGCGTCCGTTGGTAGTTTCAAAATTGTGTTGTCACGTACATATGTGATGCTGCCGTCAGGGCGCCTAATGCGGCCAAACATATCAATACCGCCAAGCGCTTGCTGGCTCGACAGGTGTTTGTGCGCCGCGTTACTGATAACCGACGCATGCAGCTGGCCGGAGAAACCGACGCCAGCAACGGCAGCGCTGACGCTCTTTTGAATGGCTTCAATATCGGGCGTAGCGGCGGCGGGGCTTTTACGGATCTCAAACGAAATTTTTGTGAAACACGGTACGGCGGCTTTTATAAGCACGTCGGTGGCGCGCGGGCGAGTGTCGCGTCCGGCAAAATAATCTTGCAGCTCGCCGATCAGAGGCATGCCCGTTGTGGTGACGGCGTACCATTTTTTTGTCTGGTTTGGAATTAACGCAGCCGCGGGCTGAATGTCGGTGTTCACAAAACGAATAATCGCCGCCTGATATCGTGTATACGCGCTTTCGTGGAGATACAGCACATCGGGCACGAAGTCCAGCTCTAAAAAATCAGCTGTTCGTGTATCTTGCAGCACAGAGTAATTTGCTTGCGGCGCGCCGGCTAGCGCCGGATCTACAACTCGTGTAACCTCATAAAATCCGGGTGCCGTGTTTCGACCAATTGACACTTGCCATACCGTGCCAGTGGGTGTACCGCCTACCAGCGTCTGTTCGTCGCAGTTCCCGGTCTGGTTTGTCGGCGGTGTGTACGGACCAACGTACGTTGCCTCTAGCAAATGCTCAATTTCTTGTGCGTACGTGTTAGTCTGTGCGTAAATGTCAACTTTTCCACCACTGGAGATTGGAAACAGAGAGTGCTGATCGCGCTGCTGTTCGGCGTCGCCGCACCCTAGTACAGACAAGTGCTTCGTGTTTTTAAAGACTGGTTGCGCCATGACAGCGGCAACATAACTGGCGCGGCTTCCAACAGTCTTAGCCGCTAACCCTGTTACCAGCCGCGCTAAATACTCTTCGTTGGTGGCCGGGTCTCGGCCGTCGATAAAATCTGTAGCGGCAAAAGCAGCTGCCACATTATTTAAAAGATTGTCAGGAATCATATTGACGCCGCGCTTGATGTTACCCGCTGCGCCAATCGAAAGCGCTACGACGTTAATCGTGGCCGCAAAAGTGCCGTCACCGACAGGGATCATTTTGCGTTGATTCGCGTCGGTCAGTACGTCAGTAGTTGTTGTAGGCAATACAAGAAAAGACCCGGTCGGCACAAAAATAGTTTCGGCGTCTTCGGCCGTAAATCGCACATTGTCAGGAATCTCAGTGCGCACGTCCGAATTGAAAATTAACGTAATTGATCCGACCGCGGGCGTGCCGTTGTCGCGTGACACATTAAAATTGGACAACACTTGATCGACAATCTCTGGGTCGGCGAGCGTCGGGTCTTGTGTGATTTTTAATAAGCTGTTGCTTTGCTGGACGCGTGCGATATTTTCTTGAATAGCGGCGTTTAACAAACCGTCAAAATACAGCACAAGGTCGTGGAATACGCCGCGTGTTAGCTCAACCTCTGGGTGGCGCTCCGCCATAAGCTGCGACAACGTCGCAACCATTTCTTGCACCTTAGTCGGGCTAAGCTGCGTTAAACTAGTTATTTCAATCGGCATATTACACCTGTGGCAGCGTGGCTACCGGTAAAATCACAACCCGCTCGTCGCCGGCGATGCTTGTAATCATAACACGCATGTTTAAATATCCCGGCAGGATTGCAACAGATAATAATTCTGCGTCATCAAACCGCTCGTCGTCCGGCATTCCTTCGTATTCTTCGTTTTGCAGTGTGACGCGTAATCGTAGATTCGCGGCGTAAAAATTCTGGGTAACATCGAGCTGGTTGCGCATTTGTCCTTGCCGGACCAGCGTCATGAAGTCGGTGCCGCGGTTTGGTAGCCCGGGCATTGAGCCGATCTCTGTCAAAAACTCTAGCGCCCAGCGTTGCGCTAGTTTTTGAATGCCGACACAAATAAGCCCACTGTTGTCTTCGTCATATAAAACGAGACCGAGTTTGTTGTCGCGCGCAGTGTTGACGTTCTGTAGCGCGAGATAGTCATATTTGCGGTTTGCAAAGTCAGCTAAACTCATTGTTAACCTCCGGCCGCCCCGGCATCGATATGCGTCTGTACGTTGTCTTTGAAGAACGAAAACACGCTGACTTTCGCCTTACCGTGCCCGTTTAGGCGTCCGTGCATGAACGACATACACCGCGCGTAGCTTGCATGTCGCGTCCGCCACGCGCGCTCTTCTACGGCCATAAAGTCTGCTTGCCATTTCATCGCTATTAAATCGCCAGTTGTGCCGCCCTGCTTCTCTGGTCCGGCAAGCACAGAGTCCGAGTAAATCTGATTAATGTTGTTGCGGTCCCAGCTCGGAAAACTCATGCCGGGAACGTCAAGCAGTTCTTTTGTTTTGATCTCGTCTGGTGTGTGCCAAGGACGCCAATCCGTCATGTAGTTTTTGAAGACTTCAGCCATTTTCTTGGCGCGTTCTTCCAGCTGGTCGATACGGGCTTGAAACTTTCCGTCGACCTGCCCCTTTTTTGCGCCGAGGCCGGGTTTTTCTTCTGCCATGACCGCTCCTTAGAAATTGCCCTGAGTATATTGTTTGTCGAGCATTGCCTGAATCTTGGCCGCGCGCTGGCTTACCGCGCCGGGCGTTATGTTTAATCGTCGCGCAATTTCTTGCGTGCTTGTTTTTCTTCGCCCATTCCGCCCGAGCGTCATATCCGCAATTAACTTGTCGACCGGGCCGAGATCTTCGTAAACAAAGTTAAACCAAGCGTCGGCTGATCGGTTACTGTTTGGAATCGTGCTGGCGACATCGCCGCCATAGCTTTCTTCGTCGGTGACTTCGCGCGTCGTCATACCCTCTGACACTGGCTGGTTAAACGCGCGTATTTTTTGAATGCGGCGTTTTGACAAACCGGTGTGATCGGCCAGTTCGTCGTCGGTAGGGTCGCGACCTAGCTGGTCGTATAGCTCCGATTCGCTCTCTGTTAGCCGGCCGTAATCAAGCCCGACTTGCTCAGGAATCGAAATGATGTTTTGCGCCTGTGCAGACATGCGGCGCAAACTCTGCAGCTGTGACAGCAGGTGTGTGCGCACATTGCCACGTTGCGGATCGTAGCTATCCAGCGCCTTGAGTGCCATAAGCCGCGCCTTAGATTTAATTGTCGGGCTGGCGTTTTGTCCGGCGTAGCTCATCACGGCCGTGTCGATAACCGGCTGAAGTGTTCCTAACAGCGCTGTATTTGTTTCCGGCGTTTTAGTGTGCTGCCACTGAGCATACGCGTTATCAAAGTCGGTACTGACGCCGGTCGGCCTACGGGCCGAGAAAGGCGCCGGTACGTCGCCCAGAATAGACGGCATGCCCGCTGGCATACTGGTTTTGTTATCAGCCATGATTATGCCTTCTTGAGCGGACCGCCGGGCCATTTAATACTGTTCTGGTACAACGGCGCGTACGTTTGTGAAATAAGTTTCGTGTCTTCGTCTTCTTCTTCTGTGCGAATGTATGACAGCGCAAACGACGTTCCTGCTAGCGCGCGTTCAGCGTTGATTGCGTATGAAACCTGCGTCACGGCTGCGATCATCGCGCCGTCGGATTGAATTTCTGAGTTTGGTAGCTCAATTCTAACAATACTGCCCGGAGCAATATCAAACCGCAATTTGCCCGATAGTTCTCCGTAACGTTGGCTCAAAAACTCGGTTTTGTAAAAGTGTTCTGCGAAACGTTTACTCACGCCGTCCGCCATTCCGTTTGCGACGTCAGCCGGTAATAACCACTCTGGCGGCGGCTCACCTTCGCCGGTGGCTGGCGCGATACAATCGCCGGGTCGCTTCCCTTTTATGCCAGTTGTTGCGCCCGTAAAAATCGGCCACGGCGACATGTTTGTCAACCACGAGGGTAAGTCTTTAAATAGCTTTAATCCGGGGCGCTCTTCTCCGGGTTTAAACGGGTACTGACCCGCGGGTTGAGTGTATACGTCAGCCATATGAACTTGTCCGCCGGTTGATAACATCGGATCCATTTGTTGGGGCCAAAATACGACCACGCTGTCGATAAGTTGACTCATAGGCGCGTTAAAGTTGGCGTAGCTGTACTCGTCACCTTTGATGACGTATTTTTTATTGCCGTCATGTTTGAGTCCGCCAAAAAAAGGAACGACGTAGGCGTGTTCGATTGCCGGCGACACGGCAAAGAAAAACTGCGACGCATACTCGCCTACAAGCTTCCCCCAGAACGATGTGTAGGCGAACGACTCTAGCGCGTCCTTTGTGAGCGCCGTTCTCACAGATTGTTCGATGTTGTTGCCGTTTAAGCCATCAAGATTTAAAGCAAGCTTGGCATTACCCGGAGCAACAGGTATTCTCTTTAACGCTTTTATGGCGGCCGCGTTCGGACGCGACTGCGGTAACTTATACTCAGCCATTTTGTTGAAGATTGGCTTGATAACTTCGCCCCACAAATCACGCGCAATCTTGTCTTTACGGATAAGATCTCCGTTGGCGTCAATAACGGGGACGCTGGAGCTTGCGTTACCTTCTGTCTGCAGCGCCACAAATGCTGCGTTTGTGGCCATAAGAAACGGCGCGTTTTGAAACCACTTGCCGTTGAGCGCCGACGAGTTGTTTAAATCGTCGAGCCAGTGGATGAGTTGCAGCACGTAGTTAGCGCTGTTATGCGAGCGTTGATACCCGATGCCGGCAAGCATGCCTTCAAATATCACAAATCCGCCGTTCTCCATTTTGTCTTTCTGCCCGGCTTCAGGAATAATTCTGAGCCAGACAGTCACAGGATCGCGCGGTTTGATTTGTTTACGCAGCTTATGGATCGTCGCTTCACGCGTCTGACCCGATGCTGCGTCGTATCCGACAGCCACGGTAAGGGATGCGGTTGGAATACTGTTCAACCCGAACGTCGCCGAAATAGCTACGACGTCATTAAACACGGTGTCTTTAATCTTTGCCGTGATTTCAAACTTCGAGTAGACGTACGGAGCCTTAGCCATTTGTATGCCTTCTTACGCTTTCCATACGGTAAATAAACGCCAACACTAACCCGGCAAGTCGGTATGCCGGAAGCGGGTGATCAAACCACAGATTTTTGAATGTCGCATATGGTTGCGCGTCGTCAAGTCCAAACAGCTCAATAAACACAGGCTCGCCGATCAGCTCCAGTGTCGGAAACAGCGTTGTGATTGCGGGCGCCGGGTTGGCGTTTAAAGCGATGTACCAACGACCATTGAATGTTGTTGGATCTGTCGTCAACCGCTCTAGCCTTAATTTGATATCTGTTTCCGGGAGGGTAATGACGGGCAGCTCGCCCGCCGATCGTTCTCGTGTACGGGGCGCGGGGTCGTACACTGTTTGCGTCGTTAAAAACACCTCAGCGTCTGGATCAAGTTCTTTGAGCAGCACACCTCGGTTGTTTTCGAGCGTTAAAAACTCGTCTTTTTCGGCCCCCAGCGGTTCGGGCGGCGCTGGATACAAACCCATTGTGTACTGGCGGTTTGCGCGACCTGTGCTGTTGCTGGCGATAAACTCACCGCCAATTGCGACATTTCTCGGCGCGCCGGCCATTTGCGTGACGCGTAACGACGGCTGATATTTAAACTCGTTTTCTGCAGGCTCTGGCCAATACGTCACGCGGTTGTCGAGTTTATACAAATATTCGACCGCGGGAGTTTGATGAATATAGCTAAGTAGTTCTCGTGCGCGCAGATTCAAAAACCGCTGATCTGGGCTGCTGCCAAACAATACGCGGCGCACCGTGCTCAGTACGGTCGGCAGCACCAGCGGCCGAAACGTGGGCGGAATGTACTCATATCCTGCCTGTTGTTTCTGCGCGCTTTGCGCCCAGATGTTTAACAGTAGTGTTCGGCCGTGATTGATCATGTTAATTTTTCGGCACGATGTTGAAACGAAGCGACCACTGCCCGACCAGCGTTTGTGGATCTTGCAGCTCTAAACGCATACCAGTCAGAAACGCCCAAAACGTGGAGTTCGCGCAATCGCCAATTGTGACGGACATCTTGCCGTTTTTCTTGATTCGATTTTCGTGATAAAAGTCATAGACGTTGCATAACTTAGCACTGTCTGCGCCCGGACACGGTTTTACAAAACCGAAACCAGACACGGTTAGCTCCCCGACTCGGTTGCCAAACGCGTACACGTAAATGAAATCATTGACCGTATGAAGAAATTGATAATTGCCGTTTAATTCGAGCGCAAAACCGCTTATCGGCATAGTTAGTTGGCCGGGATTGTAAAAAATATTGGGGCCATTAACGCCGGAAAACTTTAATCTAAAAATATCGCCGGAGCAGTTTTTTGGCTTAATAATTGTCACTGCGCCGGCGCATGGAGTAAAAGCTACTGGCATGTGTTACTTTCCGTAGTTTGCGCCGGTACCGCCAGCCATGTCGACCGCCGGCCCGTTATCTGGTGTATCTTCCATGCGATGGCCGGTGGCTGCCAGCACGGCCTCTGAGAGTCCGTGCAGCGTCAACGTACCGTTCACATTCATATCGCCGCCGCCGCCGCCCATGCCGCGCGCCGCTTGCGCGGAATCGTATTGCGAAATTGTGTCGCTAAGGTAGTTGTACCGGGCTTGGTCTTTGTCATCATCAAAATAGTCGCCGCCGCCGCGGATCCACCAGTGTTTTTTCTTTTTCTTTTCTAGCTCCGCAAGACGCTGGCGCATATCTTGCACAGGTGTCTTTGTGTTTGCATCAAGCAACGCCTGTTCTGCAACCATGCGTGCGTGCGGTTTTTCAACAACCTGCGTTACCGATCCATCCTCTGCTGTAACATTTACTTTTTTAGCGCCGCCGCGGTGACGAAACGCAGCTTTTTCTGCGTTTGTACCGTAACGTTCGACGTCCTGCTTGGCTTGCTCTTCTGTATATCCGGCGTTGTACGGGAGAAATACGCGTTCGTGCTGCGGGCGCCCGTCAGCAACGCCGTCTTTTACAGCGCCGCCGCGCAGCTCACTAAGTGAAAAAGATTGTCCGGCGGCGTTACCCATCGCGTTATACGGATCATACACCGTGTATTGTTGCTCGTGCGCTTGCGATTTTATTGCGTCGCGGCGCGTTTGTAGTTCTTTTTTTCGTTCTTTATCTTCTGCGTTGTAATCCAACCAGTTATTTTTATTTCGTTCTTCAATTTGCGCTAACTCGGCGTCAATTTCGGCAATGGCGTCTGTACGTTTTTGAACGTGAGTTGTTACGGCGGCGGGTTTATCCGGCTGATTAGACGTCGGTGCGTGCCCCGAGCGATTTAGCTGCTGTACCTGCTCTGGTGTAATGTTTTGCGACGAAACTCCCGCGCCTGTTTTACTTTCAGAAATGGCGGCATGAATTCGGCGCATGTTTGCAAGATCGTCGTCGGTCAGCCCTTTCATTTTTTTGACAAGCTCGGGCGGCGCGGACAGCGCTGTTTTAAACTGATCCATTGCGGTTTTTTGCGCTGCCGGATCCATTTTGTTGAAAAGTTTTACCGCGTCTGCCGCCGGCAGCGTTAGCAGTTGTTGTCTTTTTTCTTTGTCAGCAAACGCGGTCGCAAACGCTGCGCCCGTCGGATCTTTACCTACTTCGTCTAATACCGCTTGCTGGTCTGCGGTAACTTTTTCAGTGGCAGAGGCGACACCTTGTCCGTGGGCACGTTTTGCTTCTTCAGCTATTTTTAACGCACTGTTTGTTCGGCGCACGATAGCGTCTTTGTCGCTACCTAGAACAGCCGTTAACTGTTTACGCGCTTCCGCCTTGGCTGTCTCTGGATCCATACCCTCCATAACAAATTGATCGGTCAACTGCTGCGTCATACGACTTGTCATTATCAGCGCGCGATCTTCATCGGATTTTCCAAGCGTATCGTCCATGTTTACGGCGACGTTTGACACGGCGAGGCTGATCTGCCGCAAACGCCGTTTGCGTTGAGTCTCAAACTGCGAATCCGACATACCTTTTGGCCGCAGTTTTTCATACTCGGCTTTGTCGTAATTCTTTTCCAGCGCGTCGTAAATGTTTTTGCTGGCATCAGAGGCAACCCGATTTGTGGCTGCAGTTCCCCGTTTCTGCGCTTTTGCAACATCAACCGGCGTCTGCTCTAAACCAGCGCCAGCCAGTCCGCCAATGTCGCGCGAGCCGCGGAGCGCTTGCGCGATACCACGCGCCTGCTCTTTTTTTTCCTCTGATAATCCACCCCACCCGTCCCACGCAGCTGACATCTGCTTTTCGAAATCTGTGCTGTCAGCGGCCAGCGCGGCAGAAGCAAACTTTTCGATCTGCGCAGTTGTTGCGCCGGCGCCCAGCGTCTGCTGCGCCATTGCTTTTGCTGCAACTTGTACGTCTTCAGCTTTACCGGTGTTATAGCCGCGTACAATCAGCTCTGCGCGGTTACGCTGCTGTTCGTTTTTTGCCCGTTCTGCGTCTGTGCTACCGGCGGCTGTATCTGCTGACTTCATCTTGGCCGCGCCGCGTAACTGCCCCAACTCGTCAGCCGTTAGTTTCTTGCCGGGATCGACGCCGGCCATAATTTTGAGTTGCTTGGCTTCGTTTCCGTCCGGGTTCTTTTGCGCCGCGTCAGCCAAAGTATCGATTTGTTTTTCAGTAACGCTTGCCTGCGTATACATACGCGCTGCCGCTACAAGCCCTTCTTGCATGTCGGGCGCGTAGCTCTGCAGCAGCGAATCTTCAGACGCGATTGCAAATAGGCGTTTGAGCGAGCCTTCTTGTATGCCGGCATTTTCGCTGGCTAGGTTTTCTAGTTCGTCGCCAAAGCGTTGCGCAAGCGTAGATTCTGTTCCGCGCCCCGCGAGTTTGAACCGGGCGGCGCGACGCTTATTCATTTCTTCTTTAACTGTGGCTTCGTCGGTAGCGCCCTGATGGTGCATTTGTTTATGCGCTTCGATAGACACGCCTGTGCGCTTCTGTGAACTAGCGCTCGTCTCGGAGTACGTCGCTAAAAGAGTGTCGCGGCGGTCTGATTCGTTTGCGCCGTAAAATGCGTTGAAGTATTGCTCGGCCATACGCTCGGCCGCCGCGCCTTTGAGCCCGCCGCCGGCGCTGCTTTTAAAGTACCGCACCAGCTCTTCTTTGCCACGCTTTTCAAGTGTCTTTACACGTTCTTCCGGCGTCATGTCGGCTGTTTCGTCCATCATGATGCCGGTCATTTTGGTAGCAAAACTCGTGGCAAGCGTGCTGTTGCGTGAGTGGAAATCTTCCTCCGACATACCAGACGGTTTTAATTTTTTGAACTCGTCGCTACCCATGCGATCGACAATAGCGCCGGCATGTGCTCGCGATAAATCCCGTTGCAGCTCAAAGCGTTGAGTTTTATATGCGTACCCAGCCTTCATGTATTCTTCTGTGCCGATCTGGTCCGTCATGTAAGCGCGGAATAACCGGTCATCTGCGCCGCTTTCGCGCGCCATGTTGTAGAGGCCCTGAACGCCTTGCTGCCCGGCCATCTCAGCGAGGTTAAACGTCTTACCCTTGTATTCGTATTTGTCCTCTCCGCGTTGATATGCTTGCATCGCGGCGGCCAACTGCGTGTCTTTGTACTTATCTGGATTTTCAGACACGAGTCGATTCATAGACGCTAGCGCGCGCCCGACAGACGAAGCGTCGCCGCGGGTAGACATAGCCGACATGCGGGCCTCGGCTTCGGCGCGGTTTAGCTTGCCAAAACCGGGCTTTTCAAACACACCCGCGTCAGCCATGGCTTGCCCGCGCAATAGATCGCCGGCAAGCCCCTTTTCAGCTGTAACTTCCTGCAACCCCATACCGCGGGCCATGGCCTTCTTTTCGGCAGCAATGGCGTTCAAGTTTTGCAGGTCAGTATTTGTGTCGCGAGCGGCTAATCGAATTTCGCGCACTAGCGATTCAACTTTGCCGCCGCCCATACTACCCTGAGCGCCGTTTGTTAAATGTTGCAAATTAGCAATAAGTTGCTGAATCGGCGCATTTGGATTGCCATTGTCGCCAAAGATTTCTCTGATCGCAGACACGGCGCCGTTGTATTCTTTAACGGCGCGCGACACGTTCTTTGCGTCCAGCGCGTTCGCTGCCAACCCAAAGCCGCTCATCTGCTCAATTTCTTCAGCAGATTTAGCGCGCGGATCTTTCGCTTGAAATTTATCGACTTCACTCAGTGTCGAGTCGAGGCGCTGCCGAAACGACGGGAGTTTGTCCGCCAGCATAATTTTTTGTTCTTCTTCGCTGGCGGATGCGTAAGCGGCGTCACGCGACATCAACTCCGAGTGCCCAAACTGTCTAGACAACTCGTTCATTGTTTTGTCGTCGCGCTTAGTGCGGCTGATCGCTTTTACGCGGTCCGCTGCTGACAGCGCGCCAATGCTCTGCGGTAGGCGACCCTGCTGGAACAGAGTCTCCATCATCTCGCCGCTAGCCACCGCCCCGAACCCGTGCATTTCCCCGAGATTGGCATCTTCGCCGTACAGATTTTGATATACATTCTGCGAGAATTGCTTTAACGAGTCTGACGACATGCGCGGCCCTTGGCCGGCTGCGTCCGGTCTAAAAAAACCGATACGGTTGGTGGCCGCGGCGATCGCCGTCGGGTCGCCCCGGCGGCCAAACATAATACCTTCAAGGTTCTCGGCGCCGATCTGCGACGCGGCAAACTGTTTAAATATTGGGTTGTTTAATACGCGAGCGCCGATATTTGCATGCTCGCGGTCTAGGTCTGTTACGGGTTGCCCGCCGTTAACAAGACGCTGCGCGCCAATTAACTTTTGCGCCACCTGCGAATTGCCGGCCATGTTCGCGGCTTCAATTGCCGCGACACCGTGACGCTGATAACGAGCGGCCGTGAACTGGTCCAGAAGGGCCTGCCCGGGCGCCTGATGCGCCAAAAACGCGTCCGGCCCGAACATGCTTTTTACCAGTCCGGGGGCGTACATGTTGGCCATATAGCCAAACGCGTCGTCTACGTGGGTGGCGTTTTGAAACGGAGAGTATACGGGCGGAGCGTATGGGTTACCCGTATAATTTTGCGTAAAGCCAGCGGCGTTTTGTGTGTGATATTGAGCCATACGCCACCGTTATTTTCCGCCATTCAGTTCTTTGTATCGTTCAATAAGTTCCTGCGCTGATTTATCAGCTATTATAGCTTTTTTGGGGCTCGCTTTTGGTGTGTCTTTTGCTGCGTCTTTCTGCTCTTCTTTTGTATGATCCCACGGAAAAAGCGCAGTTTGAATATTTTCTAACAGTTCGATTGCTCTCGTTTTGGCGTTACCAAAACTCTCTTCGGTCAGGCTGCCGTGCGCGACAAGAGCGAGCCAGTGCCTGTGAGCTGCTTGCATGAGTTCATAATTTTCTCGTCGCGCCATTTCTGTAAGCGTTAACAGGTGCTTTATTCGCCATTGTCTATTTTTGGGATCGGCACCGGTGTAATCAATCACACCGGAAACGGCAGCCCGCACCATAAAGGCTGCTACCCGATCCCGTTCCAAAAACTTGGTTCAAGCGCCATAGCTTCCATCGCTTCAACCAGACGCTGAAACTTGCGCAAGTGCGTAGCAGCCAAACGCCGCGTTACTTCATGCGAAAGCGCTTTACTATGCACAAATTCTCGCGCCGCCGGAAGCGCTGTTTGGTTGGGCTTATCTGGGTTAAGCTCGATCTTGAAATCGCTCAGCTGCGGCACAATAACAAGCGGCTTTCCGTTGGCGTCGTAGACCGCGGCGAGCGAGCAGGCCATGCGGTATTCGAACAGCCGTAGAAACCACTCAGCTTCTGACAGGATCAGGCCGTCATTCTGGTCAAGCAGCAACTGACGCTGCACGTCGAAATTTTCGTCGGCCAGCATACTGCGGAATTCCAACACAATCTTGCCGCCCATTAACTCAAACCTGCGTGTAAACCGCGCGCCGCCAAGAATCGTGACGAGAAAGTCTTCTTTATCGCGGTCCGTTACTTCGACGTCGAATTTCTGCTGCATATCCCAGCCGCAGCGCGGGCAGAACGGCAGAAGGGCCATCGGCGGCACGATGTTCTCTTCTGGCGCCACGGGAGCTTCGGGTACGGGCGTCTCTGGCGCTACCGTGTTCGCTGCGGGGCCAGCGTTTTCTGTTGCCGGTGCTTCTCTGTCGTCGATGATTTCGGTATCTTGCAGCTGTGCGTACATCTCACGCACGCTATCCGGCATGTTTGCTGTTTCTTCTTCAAACTGTTCTTTCTGCGCTTTTTTCTTGGCCACTTCTTTTGCCTCGCGCAGCATGGTTTTGATATTTTCAACATCCTCTTCTTTCATCGCGTCTTTGTCGATGAGGACGTCTACGCGTGAGGTCGGCGGCAGTGTGTCTTTAATCCGCAGCATAAGCGGTCCAAGCTCGGCGGGAATTGGATCGTCTTTGCGCCAGCCGAACTGCTCTAGCGTTTTCTTTGTGAAGTCCGATACGTAAACGTTTTCAACCAGTTCCATAATCAGCTCCTTCGTTACTTTCGCGGGATGATAGGATAGTTACCGTTGATGATCTTTGGCTTGTTGGGTTTGAATTCCGGTTTTTCGTATTCAGACGAAAGATTGGGTGCCGTGCCGCGAGACTGGTCAATATAGCCGTCTTCAATCTGCACGATTTTGAAATCTTGTTCGACGTACGCTGGCTCAGAGTTAAGCCACTTGTCGCCGGGAAACGGAAAGGTTTTGCCGCACGACTTAGCGATAACTGGCCGCTCGGTCCATTTGTCGTCACTCTTTCCACCTAGCCGCGCCATTTGCTGCCACCGATCCTCGTAAAGCATGAAGTCTGGAATCTTGTAATCTTCGTCGCGCCGAAACGAGAACTCAATAACGTTAATAGTCTTATTGTTACCGGCGCGTTTTTCTTTGTACCAAAGTTCTTGTAGTTTTTGTTCGTCAATATCGTTGCCCACTTGTGGAACGTCGTTGTCGATGAGTTGTTCAAAAATATCGACGATTGTGCGGACCTGCGCGGCGCCGTCATCGTCGAGCGGGCCGACGAGCGGAAAAGACATTTTGCCCGCACGTTCTGTCAGAATATGACCTTTACCAACTAAAATGTCTTTAGTGGTCATAATGTGTCCGCCAACAAAGACATCGCCGTCGGTACCAATCGGCCCGCAAAGCAGTGTTTGTTCTGACCGGAACATGTTTGCCTTATTTGTTCCGCCGATTTTTTGTCCGCCAAAAAAGTGATAAATTTCGCCGGCTTCTTTTAAATAGCTGTAAAAGTTTTGTGATTTTGTAATAAGGTCTTTTTCGCCCATAGCTGCGTCGAGCACGATGTCGCCGGGTTTAATGTTGCCGCCACCCGTGCGCATATAAATCTGGTGCGCTAGCCCCACTACGTTCGAGTACGGCGCCCGAGCAACCACGCCAGCGAACTTGATCTGGTCGCCGCACTGCTCGAAGTCGTACTCGATGGTTTTGCCGCGCGATTCCAGTAGAATGCCGCCCTCGCGATCTGACGTTTCGTTACCGGCGAACACCAGTACGTTGCGCTCGGCTTTGATGCGGACGTTCTTCTCTGTCGCGGATACGTCGACGCTTTTGTTTGCGCGCAGAATGACGTCGTTACCGCCCCACGCTTGCACGTCGCGGCCGCCTTTGAGCCACACGTCGCCCGGGGCCGAAATGATTACACACCCGGCTACCATTCGGATCTCGCCGCCATATCCGTCACCAATGACTACGCCGCCGTCCTCAAGCAACGAGATATACGACTCTTGTTCGTAAAACTTCTGCTCGTTGTAGCGATGGTCGATCTTCCATTCTTTCGGCGTCGGCTCTTTTAGGTACATCGAGCCTTTGAGCTGACTAAACTCAGGAATCTTTTGATTAACGTCGGCGTAGCCTTCTTGCCGCAGTTCTTGCTCTTCCCACGTCTTGTAATCTTTTTCGTGCCAGTAGAACGGGTGTAAACCGGCGTAATTAAACAAGTAGCCGTGGAGATCTAGTACAGCCGTGGCGCGCTGCATGTTCGGCCACTTGCTGTCGGTGGTTTTGATATCACCGGTGATTTTATGGTCTGGGCCGCTGCCGTACATACTAGCGGCTTTATAGTTCGTTTCGGCGTCGTCACCTTCGCCAGACTCGGGTCTGCGGAGACGTTGCGGCATGGGCAGTAGAATGCGTTTAGATAACACAATGCCCTTAGACGACGTAATGAACCGCCGACCGTCCAACGCAGTGTTGTCTTCTTGTAATCCGTATACGGGTTTTTCTTTGTGTTCTTTTTCTTTGCTGCCGCCACCGCAATCTGGCGTGAAACCGTCTTTGCCGCGAATACTAGATTCGTACGGTTTGATCGCTTCGCCTGCGTCCCCGGGTTTATACGTCCAGCGCTGCACGCCTTTCGGCGGCGCGTGCGTAATTGTGCGCGCGCCTTGGCCTAAATACCCAAAGAATTTTTGCGTGCGGTGATATGGCTGTTGAAACTCGTTTTTATTTTCCCAATGCGTGTAATAGGGCACGCCAAGCGGGCACTGATAATCTTTCGGCTGAAACTCTTGCACCATCGGCATGCCGGGTTCAATCATTCCGGCGGCTTCCCACGGATACGGCGAGTACCCTGTGCTGTCATTGCACTCAGCCTGATCCATGTAGGAGTCGCGCTCGCTGCCGGCCGTCCAAACCTGCATGTTGTAACCAGCCACGCGCAACATCTGATCGTGGTAAAAACCGTACACGCCGCAAAACTCGTTAATCGAGGCGCGAAACATAAAGTCGTCGAGGGTAATGCCAGCGCCTGTGGTTGTCATGGCGCCCCACTCGCTGGCTAATGTGGCGTCCCACGGGCGCCAGCACGACCAGTCGACCATCTGACCGTTTAGCTTCTCTTTGATGTATTTTTTCTGACAGTCATCTACCCGTTTACGGCTAGCCTGCGAGATGTAGTCGTGATAGGCGCGCTTGCCGATATCTAAAACGCTCGGGACACAGCCAACGATATACGCCTGCCCAAGCCTGTCATGAATCATGACTACAACGGGCGTACCGGGAGCGTACGTGTTAATAGCCGACGCCCCGAAACACACCTGACTCGTCGTTGAAAGCGCGGACGCAATAATCGGCGCGCGCGACTTCTCGACAAACACCTTGTAGCAATTGGCGATTGCCGTGCCGTCGACGATCAGACCGGTGCAGAGCCGGCCGGTGTCTTGAAAGCCGGCTTTATACCCGTGTAATTTAGAGAACGGGTCTGAGACAGCCTGCACCTGCGCGCCGTAAGCGGCTGTTCCGGTGCGGCTAGATGATAGTTTTTGTGCTACAAGCCGGGCGGCCTGTCCGAGATCGTAGGAATGTTGCTGCCCGGTTTGTGGTGTATTACTGACCGGTTTACCCGGCGGGGTAACTCCCATTTTATTTGCCACCAAATAGGTGTGGTTACGGGCATTACGCCCAAGGCTTTGCAGCCTAATACCATAAGCGGCGGCTGCGTTTTGCGCAACCGCCGCTTACTTAATTGCCTATATTACCGACTAGAATCACTCGTCTTCAAGATCCGAGAAGATGAAGCCGAGATTTTCCGTCAGCACAATTTCCTGCGCTGTAATGCTGGCGCCGATCGACGTGAGCGTGGCGTCAAGCATTGTGTACTTTCGCTTGGCTTTCGAGCACTTCGGTCCGCCGCGGCCGGTAGCGTTTAACACGAGCTTGTCGGGGGAGCACATGTTGCCAAACTTTTTAATGAGTTGACGCATGGCGGTGTTACCACCAACCACGCGACTCATCTGGCACTGGCCCTGACGCCGGTTACCGACGTAGTACACATTATTCGAACCAATCTCGTACAGCATGTTCACTGTGCGGTTGCACGTGAATTGAACCTGCTGTACAAGCACCGCCTTTTGGCCGCCCAGCGTAAGCTCTAAATCTTCCGCGCGGAACGAACCAACGTGCGTCTGCTTATTTCCGAAACTAGCTGGCATAGCTCACCTAACCTTTGTTGTGTGTGTGCTTTACTTTTGGTTAATTCCGTCAGACAACTAAATGCAGCTCAATGTTGTTGAGCGGCGCCGGGACAACAAGATCGAGCACAATTTCGATGCGATCCTTGAGCAGCGGATGAATCTGCAGCGTCCGAATCTCACCAGAAATCAGTTGCGAACCGAGTTCTTGCGTATTTCCGTTAGTCGAAAGGAAATCAATTACGTTACCCACTTCGTACTCAAGAACCGCAAGCATACCGGGCTGCGCGTTCGTGCGGCCGATATACGGACGCAGACGACGGTAGAACAGGTACGACATGCTGTCGACGTTGCGCCGGATCATTTCTTCGCGGCGGTTTAGGTCGAGATTGTCGGTCGTGAGCGCGTGCCGCGTGTGCGGGGTGCCGTCACGATCTTCAGTCACGATCCAGACGCCGGCCTCAGCCATGCGGTTAAGCTGGGTTTCGTTGAGGTACTTGTAAGAACGCGAGAAGTCGTCGAACCCGGCTACCTCTACGTTCGTCAGCGGCTGGTGGGGCACCACACCGGAGACGAGACCGGCCAGCGCGGCCGCGAGGTAGTAACCGGGCTGGATCGTGCCGGCTTCGCCGACCTGATCCGGCCACACGGCGCACACGCGGCGGTTCGACAGCGAGCCGCCTTGCTGCGCAATGTCTTCAACAATCTCGTTGCGGTTGCGGTTATGCCAGATTTCGACGCGCTGCGGAACTGTAACCGCGGCGTCAGCGCCGGAGTACAGCAGCAGAGTCGATTCCGAAATAACTTGATCCACGACGTATTCTTCGTACTGCTCTTCGCCGAAACCGTCGACGGCGTAGTTATAACGAACGATGTCGCCGGGGCGGACATCATTCGTGATAAAGTAGCCGTTGCCCGACGTAACGGTAAGCCGCGTATACTGCGTGTTCGTGGCGTTCGGGTCGTCGGCCAGCACGGCAAGAACCGGCTCGTTAACCGTTTCGCCAAGTACACCTTCGATGCTGACGCCTTCACCAACAACCTTTACGGTCGGAACCGCCTTGAGGGCGAAGAAGCCGGCCTTCCAGTTGTTCGCGTACTCATTCGACTCGCCGCCGATGTGCGCAGCCCACAGGTTTTGAATCCTGCGGTCAAACGTCATCGGAACAAGGTTGTACAGATCGTCGCGACCCTTGATGCGCTCCAGCACCTGTACCCACTTGTCGAGATCCGGTCCGAGCGAGCGACCCTCTTCGTCGTACTTCTCGGGATCGGCGACGGCGGTGTACTTTACAACGGTGCCGTTGCTGTTGCTGAGCGCCTTGTAAACGCCCCACTTCAGCGGGTTATCGGGATCGAGCTGGCCCTTGATTTGATCGAGATCGGCGACGTCGCTGATCGAGTTGACCTGATCGGCCAGCTCGGACAGCCACTCACGATACTCGACGTAAACCTTGCCAGACATGACAGGCAGCGGCTGCTCGGCGCCGGCGCTTGTCCACTCGGGGTGGTAAGCAACGATGCCTTCTTGCACGCAGATCTGCGTATCTTCGTACCAGAAGTTGGTCATCGGGGCGTATCCGATCCGATTCTTCGAGATCTGGATATCGTCCTTGATGAACAGCTTGAGGTCCATGTCTTCGCCGCTGATCAGCTGGCAGGTTGCTGTGGCTGTAGTGCCTTCCTCGTCGCCCGGGGCGGCGATCGTGATCGTCGGGGCGGCGGTATAACCAGCGCCACGATTGGTCACGGTGATGGCAACAACCTTACCCGCGTTCTCACCTGTGCCGAGTACCGCAACACCTGTGGCAGTTTGATTCTGCACAAGGTTGCCTGTCGGCGCAGAGAACGTAACTGTCGGGGGCGTCACATAGCCGGAACCGGCGTTTGTGATGCTAACCGGACCAACCTTGTCGACCGGCGCGCCATCTTGTGTGAGCAGCGAGGTCGGAAGGTCGTCGCGCAGGATGAGCTTGCGCACCGGACCAGCCTTGCTCGAATTCACTGTGATGTACCACTTGTCACCCTTGCGCAGGCCGTCAACAGCGTAGTTATCTTCTTGATCGGTCGCGCCTGTGAAGCGAACCTTTACGCCGTTAGTGCCGATCGCTACGCCGACCGCGTTGAGGCCAACGCCGTCGCCGGTAACTTCTGTCGGGCCGGAGAAATCGAGACCCTTGACCGTGCGCACCGTGATCTCGGGGAGCTGATCCCAGCGACCACCCTTGGTGCACTCGATGACGTAGGTGTCGTTCTTTGCGCCAACGTACTTGGCCAGAATGTCAACCGCGCCGTTGACGCCGTTCACAGACTCTTCGGTCTGGTAGGGGCCGTCGGCTTCCGATACCGCCTTGACCTTTTCATAGGTCTGGTGAATGTCGAACTTCCACTTCTGGCCAACGACGAAGTTGTCGTTGCCGGTCGTGGTGAAACGAACCGACAGGCCGCGCGTGCCGACAAAGGTCACGCCGTCAGCATCGTCGAAATCGTTCGGCTGGATTTCAGCCTGATCGTCGGTGCCGCTGGCCGAAGTGACACGCAGACGGGCAGCGTTGCAACCCGAAATTGTGCTCTTGATAACTTCGACAACGTACTCTTCTTCAACGTAGCCGTCGACGAGGCCGTCATAATCGTTGGCGCCTTCGTCTTCGGCTGTCAGCACCGTGACCGCAACAGCGTTATCAACACCCTCGATCTGCGTGACGGTTACGTCAACGCCGTTCGGGCTGGTGGCTGTGTAGCTGTCTTGATTGTTAACGTCGGCTGTGGCGGGCAGGATGCGCGACGGAACAAGATCGCTCGCGAAACCTGTGACGTATGTCTCAAGCACGGTCTCTTCGCAATCGTTGTCCGCGCTTACAGTGCGAAGCTGCACAACGTCGCCAAGCTGCACGTCGCGGTCGAGGAACGCACTCGAACGCGGATAAGCCGCGCCGTTCGACTTGAACGACAGCGTGCTGGACTGAATCCAGTTAGTCTTACCGGGAACAGCTGTGATCGTCGTGTCGCCTTCGCCCATGTTGTGGACGTAGTACTGCAGCATCGCGTCGTCAACGTAAACCTTTACATAAGGCAGGTCGACAACGGAGCCGGGTTTACGTTGCGGCCACGGATAGCATGTATCGTTGAGACGATCGTATTGACCGAGAAGCGAGTGCTGCTTCTCGTCTGTATTACCATAGCGGTGAAGGATAGCGTGCGGACCAGCGATGTGGGCGCGCAGCGGCTCCGTGATCTCCGTGGGGACGATACGGAACTCTTGGAAAACGAGTACTTGCGGTTTTACGTAGCTCGACATACGTCTCGGCCTCCGTGCCTAAATTTACGTGTGTGCGGTAGGGCGTTCAGGTCGTAGTATACACAACTACGGGTTTGCAAAAAAAACACCCTTTGAAAATTCTTAACAAGACAATAAATCCGATGCCTTGAAGACAATCCGCTTTAGGCGCGGCGCATACGGCTGGAGCGACCAAGCTTCCTCGGCAACGTATGCAACAGTCACAGGGACGGCATATCCCTGAGCGACCTCTTGAACTTCTCCTATGCCGCCTACTTCGGCGACGTAAAAGCGAAACAAATCCATTTGCTCTCGGATCAGCGGCGAGAAGTTGATTAAAAACTTCAACACCTCTGTCGCGAGAAATTCGGTTTCAGCGCCGGCAGAACTTAGGCAGTATATGGTGTGGCTGCCTTCCCACATGCCGGCGTAACTTACTTCTCCAGTATAGAGGTTCGCGCCTGCAATGTCACCAATAGTTTGTTTTTGCCAGCGCCACCCATTTCGTTTAATAAGTATGGCCGGCCGTTTGTCCGCCGTGTTGGGCGACCACCGGGTAATACTTTCTATCAAAATCCCGCCTTTGTTGTCGCCGGCGTCGGCTGGGCGCCACGCGCCAAGCGTTTCTACGTGCCGCCGAATACGCGGTTCTTCTATATTTTGCGGGTCGGCGAAGTGGCCCATTAATAGCTGGCGTAAAAACCCAGTCATTACGTGCGGGCGCATCCCGTACGAACAGAGCGAACTAACCTTGTCGACACGGTTTTCCGGCTTGCTGCCCGCCGGAAATTGCGCCTCAATGTCCGGCGGATTCGGATCGTCGCAGGTACTCACTGAGTTGTTCCTTTACCTTTTGGTCGTACACCTTGGCCGGAGCAGACAAATTTATCTTTGGCGGCGACAGCCTAATTTTGTCGAGTTTTGGTTCCGCAGGATTTTTGTTTGCCATTAGATATCCCAAAAACCATCTGGAGCGTTTTGCGGCGCGGGGTTATTTTCGCATACCGTAAAGTCGCCGTCGGTTGCTAATTTTTTATCGTCTTCGGTCATAATCAAAAATAAGTTGCCGGTTGTGGCTGCCGCCAACGGCAACGTCGGTACCCACTCGCACGTTTGCGGCGGGGCAGTGGAGATAACGTTAACAAAATCAACATTTGGACCGTACTCACCTAACTTCTCGTATACGATAGCATAATTGCCGGGGTCTAGCGCGATAGACTGCGCCCATCGCCCGTTCGCGGTAGTCGACGTAACGCCTAGCGCAAGATTTTTGGGCGTGTCAAAACCACTAACGTCAAATACGTCTTTGGCGTAAATATGAATTGTGGCTCCGTGAATCGGACACCCGTCTTCGGTTTTGTAAACAAACCTATCGTTACCACCGTAGTTTTGATCTACCGGTACGGCACCGCAGCCCTCGATGGGTAGTGTGGGTCCGGTGCGTTCCGCGGGTTCGCCGCCAACTTCAATCGCGTATGCCGTATTGCTGAACGGCAACAGACCCATTTTGATCTGATAGACGAGCGGCACGTTACGAATAGCGGCGGCAATTTGAATTGTTTCTACCAGCCAGCGTTCGTCGCTAGAGCCGTTGACCCAGATGTCGTTTTTGTTAATAGCCGGAAAACCGATGACGCGCGCAGTGATGTACGGATTTTCTCGCGTGATTCCTTTTAATTGCGCGTCGACGCCTTCTTGAATTGTCTGCGTCGAGAGATCCCAGCACTGCAACGCCAACGGTGGATGATAGCCGACTTCAAAACCGGTGCCGTTGCAAACCGGGCAATCCGAGTCGAGCACTTCTTGCGTTAGCTGGTCGCGGCAGCGGGTGCACGGCTTACCGAATCGAAACGGCTTTAACAGGTAACCCGGCACCGCGACGTATTTAAACCGCAGCTGTTCTTTACGGATAATTTCGCGCGCAATCACCCAGTCTTTTTCTGGAAGATCGCCGTAACAATTTGCGGCCTGTGAAACGTAAACACTAGTCGGCGTTGTTAAAACAACGCGATAGTGATCAAGCAAATCGTATCCGGCTTCGCGCCAGTCAGAATCGTAGGCGTTGTAGCCGTTGACCACTGGCGGGCCGATGTTCACCCAGTCAGCCGAGTCCCGAAGACCCGTTTTGCCGAGCTGCAGTTGAAAGACGTACGGTCCCGGATCGTTAAACGTACGCTCTAGCTGCCACCAAACACGGGTAGTGCCGCGAACCATATGATCCACGGACACGCGGCGAAACGGAAAAATGCGGGACTGTGGCATTGATGTTTTGAGCGGTTTGACCTAAAAAACTTGTGTAAATGCCAACATCTTATCAATAGCGAATCCGCAGCGCGTCGGTATAAGCCGAGTACTTATACGTAGACGACACCTCGCCGTAGCCACCTTCGAGGTTAATACTGGCCTTCGTGGCGCGTACCCACTCGCGATACGCCTGCCACCGTGCCTGCCCCGCGCGCTCATAGCTCGCTTCTTTGTTCTGATCGTTCACAGACAGCCCCGCCGCCGAATAGTCGAACTGGTTGCGGCGGAATTGCTCAGCCACCATCATGAATAGGTTGGCGCAGATCCCCTCCAGCCAGTGATATCTAAACGGAAAAGACTGCGTGTTGTATACGGCGTCGATCGGCGGCGGGACTTCGTTCCAGTACATGACAGGGCGCGCAATCGCCAGCGCAATCTCGGCGTCGTCAAACATTAAGTTATCAAGCAAAAAGCTCTCGCCCGGAGCCGAGTCCCGAAGATGTAGCCGAATCTCCGCAATGCTGGGCGGACCTCCGGGTTGATTAACGCTGGAGAACGTACTGCGCGCAATCACCACAGAAAACGTGTTCGAAAAGATCACGCACGGCTGATTACTGCTTTGCGCCGGAACGCTTACAAGCGCCATCTCGCCGTAATAGACACCCGGCACGCTCGTGGCGTTACTGGACAATGCAACGGCTACTTTGCCGGTTTCCGGCGCTACGATTGTGGCTTCCACCTCGACCGGCGGATTTTGGTTGCCCAGAGAAAGCTGTTCTTTCAGGCGCAACACGACTTTGAAGTCTTGCGCATTCGTGCAGGCCGTAAGGCTGACCGGCCGGCCTTCGCGGTCGTGCATTGTCCACTCGATCGTGGCGCACTGACCCTGCGTCAGCGTAATAGCGCGCATCCGCGTTAGGATCGGCTGACCATTGATGCCCGAGATTGGGGCGCTAACTACGTTCTGCCCGCCGCACGAAACTGGCGTAATTGCTTGTCCGTTTGTATTGCCGTTGCAACACGGCACAATCGGGTGTTCGGCGGGTGTGGCGATGACGACCATGTGAACCTCCGTGTTACACCGTCATTATAAAGAAAAACGGCTGGCCGCTTACGCAGCCAGCCGTTTAGAGAGAAGTCAGAAGAGGTTAAAGCTCAGTCCCAACCTTCGGGGCTCTTTGTGCCCAGAGTGTCTTCGCTGAGTTTCACCTGATCGATGCTGCCGTCGTCTTCGTCGGTGAGGTAAACGGCCGGCGACTTGGTGATAACCAGCGTGCCCTGCTCAAGCGCGTTTTCGAGCGCTTTGAAGGGCCGCTGGCTGCCGCGACCACCCTTATAAGACGCGTTAGCGCCGAGGGCCGCGACGAGATCGCCGGGGACGGTGTACGTCTCGTTGTTTTCGAGTCGCTTGCCGTGCGCACCGAGGAAGCCGAACACTCGGGCGGCGCCCGAAGTGTTCTTAACTGTCGTGTATAAACCGGGTACTGCCATTGTTAGTTACTCCATTTCTTCAGGATGCGCTTTGCAGAGCCGCGGCAGCAGCAGCTTGCAGCGTCAGAACAGCCTGCGCAATCGCAGGTTGATCCGCCGCTACGCTCGCTACGTCGCCGTAAGCAGCCGCCTTTTCACCAGTGCCGCCAAAGCCCGCGGCGGCAAGCATCTCGTCCAGCTGCTGGTTGGCAGCCGAGAGCGAGGAAGCTTGCGCAGCCGCGACCTTTTCTTGCTCCGCCGTGTAGAGCACATGAAGCTTGGAAGCAGCAGACCACATTTCAGCGGCCTCGCTCTCCGAACGCGGCTGGATGCCGTGCGCGGCAAGCTTCTCGAAGAAATACGGCGCGGCAAGTTCCGACACAATTGTGGCGTATGCTTGCTCAGCCGCTTCTTTAACAGTATCAGACATAACGTGCTCCTTTGGGTTTAATTCCTACACGGCATCACTTGAAGTTAACGCGAGCCAGACCGTTGGTATGGCCGAACGAGCCACCCGAAGTCTGATAGGCGAAGTACTCAAGCATGTAAGCTTCACGACGGATGTACATCGTGGTGGGCTCCAGCTCGTAGTTCTTGCCGATGAACTTCGGCGACGCGAACATGAACAGCGAATCATCGGGGACAAGATCGCGCTTGATCGTGACGATCCAGCGGCAGTTGAGGAAGTTAGTCTCCGCCCAACCGTTCTTGATGATGTCCTGCGAAAAGTCGCCGCCCATTTCGTCACGGCCGAACTTGAGGAGTTCCTTGATCGTGATGTTATTCACGAGGCAGGTTTCAACCTCGAAGTGCGACGGCGTGCGGGGCATGACCTTCAGCGCGTCAACAAGGGTCTCACGGGTGATGCCGCCCGAGATCTCCTCGTACTGCACAACGCCGCTGGCGACGTTGGCAACACCCGGAGTCGGGAGCACGGCGTTGAAGGCGGCAATAAACTTGCCGTCCTCTTCAGCCAGCATGTCCTTGATCATGTTGTCGCTGAGGACCTGACGGATGTCGATCACGTACGTACGCAGCTCGTCGACGTCCTTCACAGCGCGGGGCGACACGATCCGGTCAAACATGACGCGGTAGCGCGGGCCACGGATGTAGAAGTTAATCGGGAGCGTCGCAAACGGAAGCGACACAGCCGCTGGGGAATCGGGCTCCTTGTCCACAACCTTGACGGGCTTGTCAGTGTCAACCTGACGGTCAAGCTCGTCGTTGGTGATGGTCAGCGGCGGCATAATCCGCCGGTAGAACCCGTCTTCACGCATTTTGGTGCGCGTGAAGTCGTTAACCGCGTCGATGGCCTGCTTCTGCATGCCGGGGGTGTCAAGCTGCTCAAAGAGCGTTTCGTTGAGCAGTTGGATCTCTTGCTGAGTGGGCATTTTGGGAACCTCCATGTTCCTTAATTAGTTAGGGATAGGTCAGTCGATTGTGGCCGCAGTGCCCGCCGGCAGGTACACGCACCAGAAGGAAAGCGTGTCCACGCCATTGTGGTTCTTCGACGCGCCACTCGAAACAACACCGCAAACCGGGTTTACGTACTGCACGGCGTTGGCCTTCGTCAGCACACCCTCAACGGCAGCGCCGCCAGTGGTGGGAGCAGTCAGAAGATCACCGGGGTTGTACGTCACCGCGCTACCGCCGGACGTCTTCACGTACTCGGTGGTGGCGATTTCATAACCACCGGTCGCAACAAGACCAGACAGCTTGCCCGAGGGCGAAACCGCTTGGTGCATGAAGTTACCGGCCGCTGTGGTACCCGGATTGCTGACGTCAGCATCCGTCGAACCGTTCAGCAAGAAGATCGCGACGCCCGTGGCCGACAGACCCGGAACGAACACGTCCTTACCGCCCTCTTTGGCGAGCGTTACGACGCGACCGCGCGGGACATCATACGTGACTGTGCTCGCCAGCTTGGCCGAGTAGTCAAGGGACGCCATATCGAACCAGCCCTTTTTAACGTCAAGGCCGTGTTCAAACATAAGATCAGGAGCAGGCATTGTTAGACCTCCGTGTCTTTCTCAATTGGAAACGTGTTCCGTAGGGGGGACGAACTCAGGTAGTGGGCGGGTTAAGACCAAGGCCCGTAAACAGCTTTACGTCGGAAGCCTTGAGGCGACCATCGCGGGCACCCACATACCCGCTCGTCAGACTGGTCGTCGGGTCGTAGCTGGCGGCCTTTGTGGCAACCGGCGTACCCAGACGAGCCATTTCAGCTGCGTTTTTATGCGCAGCTAATTTGATAACAAGTTCCATCGTGCGCACCGGATCTTGCAGGGCGGCGGCAAGCGCCTCCTTCTGGTGCGCCTCGATCCGCTCGTTTTCCACGCACGCCTTGACGGCTTCGGGGATCAGGTGAGCCAGCTTTTCGCTGACTTCAACCTGCGCCTTTTCGGCGGCGGCGGCTTTGGTCATCGCCGCATCGGAATAACCGATGTAGTCGATGATCTTATGTACGAGCGCGTTATTTTCGGTAGACATTAAAACCTCCGTGTGATCAACGATTCACGAGTTCGAGAACGTGCTGCTTCATCATGTCCCGCAGCTGGCGCGAACGCTTTGTGCGGGCTTCTTTAACTTGGAACCTGCCAGCACGCTTAAAGTTTACAACAGCGCGACCGATGGCGTCTAAATCTTTAGCGGCAGCCATCTTCGGTTCTTCCATCGGCGGAGCAGCTTCAGGGGCGGGAGCGCCACCAGCAGCGTCGCCGCCGTCGGCGCCAGACAGCGCCTGCAGCAGAGCTTCCGGCGGAATGCCAAGTTCTTCTAACGCCATCGCCAGCTCTTGCACGGCCTCGTCTTCCGACGGTTCGCCGCCGCCTACAGCAGCCGGGTCCATATCGCCGCCGCCTTCGGCGCCCATCATGGCTTCGAGCCCGGCGGGCGCGGCGTCAGCAGCCGGAGCGTCGCTGGCGCCAGAAGCAGCGTCTTCCGGCGCGGAGTGGTCCTCGCCTTCAGTGGCCTCTTCGGTCGGATCAGCGGCCGCGGCTTTGGAATTCAGAAAACCGATGAACAGGTCAGCCATCTCGTCGGCTTCGCGAATCGTGTTAGCGCACACCTCACGAACAGACGCCTCAGCGGCTTCTTTGTTCATGCCGAGCTGCGCAGCAAGCTCGTAGCCAGCCTTGAACGCGGCAGCCTTACCCTCGCGAAGAGCAGCAAGATCAGAACCCTCGATCTTGCCGTTATCGTTTACGTCGAGCTTGTGCTGGTCGCCTTTGAGGTTGCTGCCGGCGTGCTCGCTTTTCTCTTCAGCGGGGGTTTCTTTTTTTTCTTCGGCCTTTTCTTTCAGAAAAGCCGGCATCTCAGCCGCCTTCTCGTTGTTCAGTTTGCTAGTGCCGAAGTTAATGAGGTTGGCCAGAATGTCGTTACCAAGGGTGCCGGCACGTTCGCGGGCTTCCTTGAACGTAACCGAGCTGTACTTCTCGCCGTCATTGGCCTTGACCGGCGACGACGTGCCCGGGTCATCCTTATCACCCTTGAAATCTTTTTCATTGGCCGGATCTTCGCCGGTCGCTTTGGCAGAGACACCGATGTTCGTCTGCACTTCGTCTTGACGACCTTCTTGCGACATCTCCGGTGTGTTGTCTACAGCAAGAGCGCCCTGCTGCTTCTTGATGTCAGCCTCATACTCGCTTGCGCGCGCACCAGTCGAAGCGTTCTGCACGCCATTGTCGGCGCTAGTCGTCGGGTGCGAGGAGGCGCCTTGGTATCCGCCCGGATCAGCAGGCACGGGGCCGGCAGACTTCTCAGCCGCAGTCTTTACAGGACTCTGCGCAATCTCAGCGGCAAGAGCATTAAGTTGATCGAACAGTGAACGTTGCATCCGTGCCATGACTTTCTCCTTTGGGGTCTAATCGTTTCCGATTAGCTTCCGTTCATGTGACATAATTTTGCAATACACAGTGGTTTGCTGTCAACCAATTGTTTCCGTATTTCTCGCAGATGGCGGCATAAGCAGCGATCTTATACAACGCGTAATGTTGCGCAAGAGCTGTTTCTGCTTTTCCACTCGCTTGCTTGTCGGACGGAAACTCAATTGCCCGCGCGTTACGAAGTGCAGCTAAGTATGCACGCTTCTCAACGTTGACGGGTAATACGCTATGTGTGTGTGCTACCTTTTCAGCCCACACGCGCGCACTTTGCGGCGCCGCATCAGCTGGAAAGTATACATTGTTTTCAAGCAGCGTGACGACATCAGCGTCGTTGGCTAACTTTGAAAACACGTTAGGCAGCGCATACGCAACTGCACTAACAAGTGTGGCGTTAGCTGACTTAACTGTCAACGCTAAAAAATCTCGCAGCGGCAAGATTACTCCAGCGTCAGCCAGTCCGCGTAACACCTCCGCCATTTTAACAGACGGAGCGTTATTTGTATCAATAGGCGGTTGAACTTCCCCGGCGCTAGCCAGAGCGGCCTGTGTCCAGTTGCTACCGGCGCCTGCATCCTTCTCCGCCTGCGCAAGCTGGGTTAACGCCTCAAGCTGCAGTTGAACGCGGGCCGCCGGGGTGCGCCCTAGGTCAAAGCCAAGCGGCGCAGTAATACCAAGCTGTTCGGCGAGTTCGGCCCCGGAAACGCAACTATTCGAGGCGGCCTTTTGCAACTGACCAGACACGTAGGCAATGCGATCGGCCGGGCGGAATACGTGGCTGATATCAAAAAACGTGGGATTAGGGTTATCGGCGTGAAGTACGTGTCCGTCTTCCAGCACCCGACCCATGTTGTGCTTTAAACCGCCAGCTTTGCAGTGACCGCCGTTCTCGATAGAGTCGCAATACTCGGCGCGCGTTTTGGCCGAATTGCCGCACGACGAGCACTTGTCAAACGGGATCTTGCACGCCATCGAAACGGCGATTTCTTTATCGTTGGCCAGTTTTTCGAGTTCTTTATCCGCAATCAGGCCGCCATTTCGGTCTGCCGCTTCTTTCGAGCCGTTTAGCGCCACAACCAGCTCGATACGCTTCATGGGTTCGTGGTATGCACTGGCCTTTACAATACCGAAACTTTTGGCCGGGTTCTTGTTGGCATGGTCACGGTAAAAGCGCGCAAATTTTTCAAACGTCTGGTGGTAGTTCCTGCAGCAATCACGCGTAAAACCGTCGCCGTTACGGTTCGGGCCGTAATCTTCCGTGGCGCCAATCGCAATCATGTGAACCGGCACTTCGTCCTTGGCAAACTTGATATTTTCAAGCTTGTGCGCAAACTCAGCCCCGGCGCGTTTCACAAGTTCTTGCTTGTCGGTGCCGATAATGCCGCGGCTCGATACTTTGATCAGCGCGGCAACCGGTTCGCTAAAGTCTTGCGAGTGCGGCTGGATAACTTTGATCATGCTCATGTTTACTCTCTCGCAGAGGAACCGCCGAGACTGTTAAGCAGCGCCGGGACGCCAAGAGCGCCTAAAACCGGCAACCCGATTCCCGCCCAATGTCCGCCTACGCGCGGCATGTTACGGAGCGCCTGTCGCAGGCCCGTACCGGTTAGCTTACGGCCAGCCTTACCTACGCCAGATGCGTTCTCCGCCGCAATCGCTGCTAACACGTTGGCGGCGTCGTCCGCGTTACGACCCAGCGCGCCGCCTAGAAAATTACCCCGCGCGGCGCGGGTCGCAGCATTTACGCGCCCAGTGACAGCGGCAGGCGTTGTAATACCGGCGGTTTCAAGCGGCAAACTCACGTCGCGCGGAACATAGTCGGCGCCGCGCAGGCGGCGGAGGCTATTGAGAATTTGTTTTGTCAGCGACGGGTCATTTTTTGCTTCTGGTAATTTGCGCAAATGCTTTGTGAGATTATTTGTTACACGCGTAGGGCCGCTGTTCGCGCGAAGTTGCTCAACCGTTGGTTTTAACTGTTTTGCCGCTTCATCGCCGGAGGTTAGAAACCTATCCATCTTGCCGTACGCGTCCAGCGAATTTGCGGCCTGCCTGCCGCCGTACGCGCCGGCGCCTGCGCCAGCGATGTTCAACAGCGCATTACCAGCAGAGCCGTCTTGATTTTTTGCAGCAGCGATTGCGGGCGGCGGCGTTGTTTTGGTCAGCAACATGTTCTTTGCGGCTGTTGCGCCCAGCCCGCCGATGCCGCCCATTAGCGCGTAATCGAGCATCGCGCGGCGTTTCTTTTTACCCTGTAACGCGCCAATTAACCCGCCAGCACCGGCACCCAGCGCAGCGTTCTGAAGATACGGGTTACTTAGAATTTGCGACAGGTCGGCCTGTTTGCCGAGTTCGGCTGTCACTGCCGCGACTTTCTCTACGGCAGGATCGGGGGTACAAGTCGCAATCGCGGATAGACCGCGCGCAAGTTCTTGTAGATTTATTGACGACATATTACACCAAACCGCGAGCATGAATCTGTGATTCGAGATTGTTTTTTAACGCTTCAGCGCGAATCTTTTCCATTTCAACAAGCTGCTTAATATCAAAATCAGCCAGCTGACCAGCTTCAAGACGCTTGCGCAGCAACGCCTGCATAGCAGCGCCAGATCCAGTGAAGTTCGGCGCAATCTCAGCGATTTGATTGTAAGCCGTTGCAATCTCGTGCGGATCGTAGCCGGAGATTACAGGGTCGTTCAAAATTAAATCGTTTAGCACGCCGCGCGATTTAATCTGCTGTAGTTTGTTCTCGTGCTCGGCATCTGACATGCGCATATACGCTTTTTGTTTTTGCGCCAGCGGATTAGTAGCTTTTTCTTCGTTAGCGCCCATCTCACTTGCGATGCCCTTGGGGCTCATGAGCTTACCGAGGTGCCCCATCGTCCCGCTGTACGATGTCAGCGGCGGAGCTGATTCCGTATCTGGTTTTTTTTTATCTTTAACCGCCGCCACCTTAAGGGCGAGCGGCGCTGTTTTCGGATCATGCAGAATAGAACCGGTAACCGTCGCGGGCGCGCTCTTTTTTTCAACAGTCGGTTGGTTTAGCGCAGCCAACTTGCTCGCGGCGTCGTTGCGCAGCTCGACGGCTTTGATCACATTTTCAACAAGCGTCACGACAGGTAGAGAACCAAAAAAGTTCTCGTTTGTGGCGGCTTGTTTTGTGAAGTGCGGATAGACGGCAGCGATCTTGTTTAATGTTGAAACGCCGATGTCGCCAAGCCGTAACCCGACTTCGCGAACAGCGTCGGAAAACGACATGTTGCCGGGCACGCGAAAATATTGCGCCAACTCTTCCATGGCCGAAGCCGCTTTGTGGTGGGAAACTGTCGCCAGCCGCCGCACCTCGTCAGCCTCGCGACGCGTGGCCTGCTTTTCGCTATAAGCCCGCCGCGCCGCAGAGTGGTCGTCGCGCGGTGGCGGTACATATGTGGGCGCAGGTAGTACGCTCTTCGCGGCAGCGGCTTTGTTTAAGCTTTCATTCCGTCGGGCGATAAACCCACGCGGCGACACAGCGTACTCAGTCGAGATGATGCTGTTATTTGTTAATTCAGCAGAGGTTTTGACGTTTTTCGGATAAAGCGCATCCATGACGACGTTAACATCGGCGAGCTGGAAATCTGCGGCTTTTTCCAGCGTTGTCTCGCCCAGTTCGCGCTGCTTGTTTGTGCGTCCGGTGTTATAGGCGTGCACCATGAGATTGATGTGCCCAGCAGGAATTCCGGCGTCACTTGCGCTTTTGATAATAGCGGCGTTTGGCGTAGACCCGTCGTTGACCAGAGTGGCCGCACGCTCAATTGCGCTCAGCAATTTTTGCTCAGCTTCTTTACTTAATGCCCGCATCGGTTTTCTCCGGGTAGTGCAGTTCTTGAATCAGCCCTTGATGCTGCAAAGAACCGCCAGCCGCAATAATCATCATTTCGTCGTTACGTAATTCTGCAGCGCCGTCATCAAAGGGTAACATTTTTATGGCTGCGGAATCTAGTTTTGTCCCCACTTTGAACGGTAATGTCGCCAGCATCGCGCCAATGTTTTCAACAATAGTGGCCTGCGATTTAGTGGCGTTATCGCTGTTTTTCTCGATCTCTACATATTTTACAAAAGAATCGATCAGCGGTAACTGGGTGTGGCTGTTGACGGGCACGGTAAGGCTGGCAATGGCGGCCTTGTACTTCATCGAGTTCACAGCAAAATCTTGGAAAAACCCTGACACACCCGCGGCAGAATCAGGCTTCGGCATTTCAAGGCAACGGTTAATCGCAGCGTCGAGTACGTACTGGCCGCCGCGATATCCCAATAGTTTCCACAACAGGTCGTAGTGGCGTTCTTGTAGTCCGCGCGTTACAGCATCTGCCATTATAACGTTAACGACATAGTCCCTGTTAACCAGCTTCTCGCGCACATCAAAAAAGGTGTTGGCGTACGCCGCAATAGTCTCAACCTCTGTGCCGAGCTTATCCGCAATTTCTTGGTCAGACTCGCCGGCAAGAATGCGCGCTTCGATAGCCCACCGCGTTGGTTGCTTGTCGGCCGCCCATATAGAGTGCGCCCAGAACATGGCGCTGTCGCGAAGCAACGCGCCGTACAACGCGTTGGGGTCGTTATTCGCCTGCTCAAAGTGTCGCTTTAATCGCAGCGCGCGGCGAATCCACACAAAACCTTCTGCGCCGTCTAGCGCGCGCGACGCTTTACGCCCGCCGCTATCAATCTGAACAGCGCGCAACCAGCGCCAATTTGGCGGGCGCAGCGGGTTAGTGCGGAACGCGTTCAACATTAGCGCAGCGTCGGCGTGTCGACGGTAACGGAAAAGACCAGCGTCTTCGTGGCGGACGGCGTAATCTTCAGATACAGATATCTTTGCGGATTTGTCGGCGTACCGTCGCGGTTCAAGTACGAAACGTCTAGGTTATTTGTAAACGGCGTCGTCTGGTCAAACGATAAGACTTTGAACGTATCGGCTGGCAACTCGCTGTTTGGCGCCTTATCCTGCTTGCTAGAGTAAAGCGTTGCTGTGAAGTTGCCGGTCGCACCGCCCGACGCCTCAACGAGACTGTAACCCTTGAGAATGCCGCGATGCGGCATAGGCACCGCGACCGTTGTGGCCGTGCCGCTGTTGGCTGTAAATGTAACGCTACCGGACCATACTGTGCTGGGCATATTTCACCTTTAGGCGTTAGCGATAGCGCCAAGATCGATATCCTGCGCGGCTTCTTCGGGATACGGCTCGATGGTCTTCTGCTTGAGGAACAGAATGACGTCGCCCAGCATTTCAAACGCATTGCGCAGCGAGTCTTCTAATTCCGGCATATCAGCTTTGCCGTAACGTTCGGCAAACCGGTCACCGTGCCAATAGAACATAAACAAGATGCGGCCTAGTTTATCGAGGCCCTTGGTCAGCTCGCCCATGTAACGATCGACCAGCGAGTCGTCTCGCACGGCGCGCAGCATGGCGCCCACCATTGCCGTGTCGAACACTTCGCGCTGCCCACTCTGCGCGGCGTCGATGACAGAGCGAACGTCGCGCTGATCGAGAAGCGTGTTGGGGTTGTACACGCTGCGGTCAGTTTGGCTGGCGCTCATGCCCGGCACCTGTACAGCGGTGTCGATACCGAGCTGTGTCGGGACGCTTGTGCCCATGATGCTCTCGCCGCCCATAACCGGACCCGGATCTGTGGGCGCCGACGGGGCGCCGTTGATCATCATCGGACCGCCGTACGGATCGGCATACTTAACGCGGCACTCAAACTTGCGCTTGGCGGCCGCTTGCTTCAGGATCTCGCGCGCTGCTTCTTCGCGCAGCCCGTGATGTTCAACAAGCGTTACAAGCGCTTTGATCGGGCTGAGTCCGGCTTCTTTGTTAATAGTTACCGATGTGCCGTTGTGGTAAACGGTTAGCGCGGCGGTTTTTTGCATAAGTGCCAGCTGTGCGTCGACGAGGTTACCGGGCTGCAGGGCTGGCGGATCACTCTCGCCGCATCCACAAGCGCCTTGATCTTCGGCCGCCTCGGCGTCGTCTTCGCCCTTGGTGACCTTGAGCAGCTTGAAACCTTCTGGCACAAAGATGTCGCCCATGCTCGCGCGCAGGCTGGCGCCCTTCTTGCCGTTCAAGTGAATACGCACGCCGTCGCGCCATTTGTCGTAGTTCAACGGGTCGGTGTAGCAGCACGCGCCAATCGAACCCTTGGGCGGATACTTCGAATGGTCTTCAAGATGCACCTCATAGACTGTGCTGCCGTTGCTGTCGCCATACTCTTTGATCACGCGAAACGGCGCTGTCGTGTCGCCACGTTTGCTGAGCGCAATGTATCGCGCGTCTTTGCTCGGCACACTATTGGCTTCTGGCAAGCCGTCGAACCACTTGTCAAATTCCTCGCCCCCGATTCGGGCCAGAGCAAAAACTTGGTCGGCACGAGTGTTGAGCCAGTTACGGGCCCCATCAACGCGCACCACAGTGATAAAGTTTTCGCGTTTGGCGGCGCCTTGCGGGTGTACAGCGACGTAGCAGCGCTCGATGTTGCCCGGCTTGACGAGGATTTCGTACAAGCCGCTTTCAGTCGGGTTGAATAGCTTTTTCTCGACCTGAATGTGATACGGGATGGAGACATTGTCGCGATCGCGCTCGTCTTGAATTAGAACGCCGTCGCGCAGTAGCTTCTCCTGATCTTCTTCGCTGTAACCGACAGGAGCTTTAGTTTGCACCGTCACGTCGTACGTAATTACTTTAAGGCCCTTTGCCGCAGCGGGTTCTTTCGGGGCTTCGGATAGCACACTGGCAATTTTTGTGTTGGCCGCGTCTTCACGAAACTTCGCCATGACCATCGCTTCGCGCACCACGTCCAGCCCGTGAAACTCGTCGATGGCTTTGGCCAGCTGCGGCGCGTGTTGGCACGTTTTAATCAACGTGGCAATTACTTCCAGCCCGGCTTGCTTTAAAAAGGTCGGCAGGTCTAGCGCTGCGCCGATTTCCTTAAAAGTTTGCGCGGTGTTTAGCGTGGCGCTCTTGGCGAGAGCCGGCATTGCCGCCGTCATCATTTCCTTGAGCGTGGGCTGCGCCGAACCAAACTTAGCCGGGCTGCGCGAAAGCTGCGTGAAGTCGGGCTGGCGTTGCCCCATATTCGATAGGTTGCGCTCGACGCCGCTGCCCAGAATGTTGGGTTTGCGGTTAATGAGGTAATTGATCCAATTTTCCTTGAGCGGCACGAACATGTCCTGATTTTTGATATACAGGAGTTCGTGACCCTTGAGGTCGCCGTTGAGAAAAAACACCGGCGCGTACAGCCAGTTGGAACCAACCTTGAACGCGAAAACGCCGACCGCTTTGGTGTTTTCTCGGTTGCGATCGAGCAGCTGGAAGCCGATTTCGTGATCTAGCAGCTTGGGGGCCGAATCGCGCAGGTAGGCGTGCGCCAGATTGCTAAACGACTGCTCAAAAGAGGTGTCGTCGCCCTTGCCGCCTAAATCGGCATATTTGGTCTGAGTGCGGTCATACGACTTCAGCACATTCAGCCAATGCTTAACAGACGACTCTTTCGCTTTTTTGTTGTACACGGCCAGCCTCCATGCTGCGCTCAAAATTAGGGGCAATATTAATTTACTGCCCCGAAGTCCTTATATCCTACAAAAACGGGTTCAAGGCTTCCACCCGCTTGTTGCGCCCGTTACGCCAAATTGTTCGCCTTGCGCTAGCGCCGGCACATAACTGCTGCCTGCTGTGTCGCTACTTAAACCGCGCTGAACGCTATTCATAAGCCCTTTTTCTTGATATGAACCCAGCATTCGGGTCATCCAGTCGGGGTCGTTTGAAATGTTTGCCATACCCCGCACCATCTCCGGCTGAAACGGCGGCGGTTCTTTATGCGCTTGAATTGTTTTAACGCCATATTTGTTTAAGTTTGTCAGCACGTTTTTACCGATCTTTGTGCCGATTGAATAGTGCAACACGGGTTTTTCTAAATAGTGCCCGGTTAACGTGTTTGGCGCGGCCGATACGCTACCTTCTCGCGGCGTCCAATTACGCTCAATAGCGGAGTAAGGCACTACGTCGTCAGGCACGTAATCGCCGTATTCGTCGGTCAGGCGTACATGATTTACAAGTCCGCGCGCCAGTAGTTCGATGTTGCGGCGATGGGCTGTAATACCGCTGTTACCCATGACCTGCCGCATAGCTTGCACAAAATAACGACGTCCTTCGCCTACGCCTTTGTGCCGGACAATTTCTGCTGGATTTGGCATACCCTCCGATATAACGTCACCAGCTTCAAGCTCATCGCCCTTTTTGACCGAAAGATTTCTCTCTGTCGGAACGTAGTGGTCCTGACCGTTAATCTGCACATAGTGGCCGCCCTGCGGAGCCGGACGAACTTCCTGCACACGGCCGTCTAGCTGCGCGTGCACGGCGCCGTCTGGGTATTTCTTCGGGACCTGTACAAGCGCGTTGAGCGCTTTAAAACCCGAAATCGCTCCCGCGCCGCCGACACCGCCAGAGTGCTTCGAGCTGATCTGGCTTTGCGTGACTGGTTCCGACAGCGCCTGTGCTGCCGCGATACCCACATAATCTCCAACAGGCGGTAAACGCCCCTTTTCCCTGTAACCCACATCTTTCGCATAAACACCGCCGTCCCCGGGGCCGCCAACAATCGGGCTGCGAACTAAGATATCTTTGGCGCCACTTTCCTTCAGATCCCGAAGTATCTTGGGCGTCAAAATTGTGTTGCGTTTATATGGCCCGACGGCGCGCGCTAATAACGCGCCCTCGTTATCCGGGTCGTCTACGTCGGTTGGGTACCCGCGCTCTTCTAGCGCGGCGCGGCGCTCTTCGTCGGTGTCGTCGTCATCATCCGCGGTAACCAACAGCCGATGCGTCATCTGCGCCAACTGTTTACCATAGAAACCAGCGTCAGCCGTTGCGGTTTTAAGATCAATTACGCCCTTACGTGTTCCGAATGCGCCGGCAAAATACTCTACCGGCCGCAAGCCTTGGCTGTATCCGCGCAATACCGGAATTGGAATTGGATCGCCGCGATGGTCGAGATACTGCATGTCGGCGCCAAGAATTGAGTTCAGCTGAAATTTGTTGCCGACCCCAGAGCCGGCAATCTGGTGCGCCAGCGGATTGTCCTGCCCCTCGGCCTCCTTGTACACCTTGTCGAGCAGTTCTTGTTGCGCAGCCTGCGCCAGTTCAAGCAATTTAATATTGCGCTGTTTTTCATCGAGCCGTTTGTCGGCAAAAATGTCGCGCATTTGATTCTGTACGCGCAACTGAACGTGCCGCGCCGCTAGCGTCGGACGAATATCTTTGAGTCCAAACGATAAACCGTTCGTCGTGTAACCGGCATCACGACCAATGTCGTGAAGCCGCTTCATCACGTCACGATATTTTTCTGGGTGGTTTTTTGCCAAATCGGTGGCGACGTTTGACATCGTTTTTTTAGTTAATACGCGATCATAGTCGCGCATTTCGGGCGGCAACGCTTCATTAATCAAAAGTTGTCCAAGCGTCGTCTTTAGCATGTCACGGCGTCCACATTATTTTCTGCATCGACTTCGGCTGAAACTCTGACACAACAACCGTTTTGTCGACACCCAGCGCGCGTAAAAGCGAATGAAACTCCTTTTCGCCGACTGTCGCATAAACAACAGCTTCGTCAACCTGAATAGCAACAAATAGCGGATTGCCGAGATCGTCTTCGACAATCACGCTATGTGCTTTTTTTTCGGTCGGCTGCAGGCTGTGTTGCGTTTTAACCAGCATTGTCCGCTATGCTCCGAATCATCGCGGCGATAGCGTTTGCTTTAATCTGCATTTGTGTCGGCGCGTTCGGATTAGAGACGCTGGGACCAAACGGCCGGCCGATTGAAGAAGCCGATTTTTCAGCGCGATCCCACCACGCGGCCTTCGACGGATCAGCCTCGGGTGGCGGAGCGTTCGGCGGCATTGGTCCGCCCGGAGGCATTGGTCCGCCCGGCGGTTGCATTCCACCCTGCGCGTTCGGGTCTTGCGGCGGCGGCGCCATCGGGCCGCCGGGAAGCGCTGTTTCAGCCGGCGGCGCGCCAGTCGTACCGGGGGGTAACACCAGAGACTCCGGCGGCACCTGAACACCCATCGCGTTCATGATGGCGGTAAGTTGCTGCTGCATGTTGTACAAACGATAGTCGAGCATTTGCATCATTTGCTCGGGTTTAAGTTTTTGCTGCGCGCCAGCAGGGGCTGCGCCCGGAGCGGCGGGTGCGGCGGGCGCTGCGGGAGGTGCAGCGGGAGGCGCCATTCCCATAGCCGCAGGATCCACTGGCGGTGCAGCTGCTGCAGCAACAGCAGACGGATCGGCCGGCGGAACAGCCCCCATGGCGGCTGGATCAACCGGCGGAGCACCACCAGCAGCAGCGGGATCCACCGCCGCTCCGGGCACTAATGCGGATTTTTCAAAGCGCGCCTTCGCCAGCGCAATGAGTTCGGGGTTTACCGTGAACATACAACCTCCATGTTTAACGCTTACGTATTATCTTCCACAATATGAACCGGGGTGTCCACCTCTATTTCGCCGCGGCGGTATGCCTGTACAGCGTCCTGCTTGCTACGAAACACACGTGGTTTGGCTTTTTTACTAATCCGGCTAGACGCTAAGTATAACCCGGTTTGGTAGTCTTTGTTAGGAACGTAGTGCGCGCGAAACGTCGATGTCGCGAACAAATTCTTGCTCGGCAGCATTTTTTCAACGGCTTCTTTCGCGGCGTCTTCTGTGCTTGGAACGTGATACTGCATCGCATCACCGTCAAAGTCGGCGCCAAACCCTTTGGTGATTACAGGGTTCACTTCCATGACTTTGTTTTTAGTTAACTTGGGATAGAAAGCCATCATACCGTAGCGATGAAGTACCGGGGCGCGGTTGATAACAATCGGCCGCGACGACATCTGCTGATTTAACTCAGCAAACGCTTCTTTGTTTTTATCTTCAACGGCCTGCATAGCTTGCATGCGCGGAAGGCCGCGGCGAACAAGCCCCCGAACAACGAACGGCTTGTAAATATCCCACGCTTTCTCTTCTGGCAGCGCAACTTCATCCATATCAAGGTCGGGATTTGGTGTAATGACGGCGCGACCGACAAGGTCTACCGTCGAACTGAGCAGCTTGCGCTGAACAGTGCCGTATTTTGGCGAGTTACCAAACACGTGGCGTAGAAAACCTTTGACGTTGCGCTCGACGTTTTTAGGCTGCTGCGGCTCACCCAATCCGGTAACAGCCTTCATCGAGTCATACATGCTCAGCCGTTCGTCGCCGTAGTCGGCTAGCGCGCCAGAAGCTTCTTTCAGCGTATCGTTAGCGTCGAGCAATTCTTTGTACAGATAATTTGCGTCGGCCACGAGAGGTAACTTTTTACTGCCCATTGTGCTCACGGGCCTGAAGAGCGGCGGTAGCACCGGGACTTTACTAATCATCCAGTCCTTGGGGTGCACACCAGTTGTTTCAGCGCTCTTTAAGAAACCAAGCCGACGCACAGCAGCGTCGCGCAGCGTTTTACGCCCGGATTTAATATCTAAACGCGCCTGCTCGATCGCCTTCGGCAAATTAATGCGTTCCAGCGCGTTTTTGATCGCGATCGGACCTGTTTTGTCGCCCAGCTGTTCGCGCCCAGCAAGGACGCCGCGAAACTGCTTTTCCGTTAAGCCCAGCACGCGGCGAATCGGGTCTTCCATAACTGGATTCGGCATCGGCTCATGTAGCGTGATCTTGCTCCACCGATTACCGCCGTGGCCGCCGGTAAGTGTTTCGTCAAACAGGCCACCCGCGATGGGTTTAAGCCGTCCCTTCCAGTCTACGGTCTCGGAACTCTTCAGCTCTCGCGGGCCGGCCAGTTCATCCACGTCTTTATCGGTCATCGCCATCAGGTTTGAACGCGTGCCCTTTCGCACGACGTTGATGCCAGACGCTTTTAACTGAGTGACAAACTTCTCATAAACGTGCGGCACTTTGGGTAGCGGCGGAGTGTAACCAGCCATGAACTGCGACCAGTACTCGGGGTTGGCTTGTCCGCGCACCATCTTGGCGTCGCGAATAACTTTGCCCGCGCCGTGCGACAGCAGCGCGCCGAGATCTAACATGCCGATTCGCTTTGCGCCTTCGCTGCCGCCCTTTGCCGGCGTGCCTTCGGCGGTATACGCGCCCATTGACCGGCCTTGGGCTTTCGACTCGCTGGTGTGATGCAACTTCATAAAAAAACGATTACCGGTGAGCACGCCGCCAATTTTTCGCCCGGTCTCTGGGTCGATAACGTCTTCGGTGTCTGACAAACCGTGCTTCGCGAGTTCTTTCTGCGCAAACTCAATCAGATCGTTTTTGTTATCAAAGTCTTTAAGCTTGTATGGCGAACCAGTTTTCGCGGCGACTTTGCCCAGCGCGGCTTCAATCACTTGCGCCGGGTTAATACGACTGATCAGACCTAACGGCGAAACAAGCACTTCAAAAGGATTGCCGTCGCGATCTTTGGGCATCTGATCGTCGGGAACAATCTCGGCGACGACGCCCTTGTCTCCAAAACGCCCGGTGAGCTTGTCGCCAACGTCCATGGGGGACTGATTCTTCACCACAACGCTCACACCCTTTTTGGTGTGCATAACGTCAGTCACGATACCGGGCGCGTGGTGATCCCACGTAATAGTTTCATTGGTGAAGTTGCCGGCACGACCACGATGAACTTTGCCGTATACGGTGTCTTTCTTTTTAGCTACCAATACGAGCGGATCGCCAAATTTGACTTCGGTGCCTTTTTTAATTGCTCCGTTGTCGTCAAAGTTATCGAGATACTTTTTATCGTACTCTGCGGGAAACAAACTCACGAACGCCTTCTTGCCAACGTGAGTGTTGTCGTCCCACTCGGCTTCGTGCTGATACATGTGCTCAGACGTCAACCGTTTGGAGGCAGATTCAGAAATAACAACCGCGTCTTCGTAGTTCTTGCCGCGAAAGGGCAGGTAAGCCGTACGCAAGTTCAACCCCAACGCCGCGCTACCGTTTTGGTCAGTAAAGTTGGACCGAGCCAAAAGCTGTCCCGGCTCAACGACATCGCCCGGTTTAACAAGCGGCGTCTGATGTAAAAACGTTTTGCGGTTGTACGGCATCTCGTTGTATAAATCGATCGTCTTCTTATTGCCGTCTTTGTCGCGCAGCACAATACCGTCTGGCGTCACATCGACGACTTGCGCGCGTTCGGTCGCGCGAGTCGCGCCCAACTTCTCGCCCATCTCGTCTTCGTGCGAAACTTTGTCGTCATCGGCTTTAGCAGACTGCAGCAGCGGCGCCTCGGCGTTTACGAGTGGCAACGCCTGCGTAAACATTCGGCTACCCATGATCACGCGATGACCCTTGATCATCGATTTGATGGGCACCATGTTGGTCAGCGCAGAGAACGTGCTATCCATGTTCGGCAAACCAAATTGCGCTTCTTTTCGCGGCACATACTTTAATTTGCCGTTTACGAGCGCTGCGACAACCGGTAGGTCGTTGTCTTCTTCACCCGGAAACACAAGCGGCGTATCGGCCAGTTCTTGCGGCGTCTTATACACTTTCTCGCCGGTTTTCATATCGACAACTGGCGTATAGACCTTGCCGTCAGCGCCCTTCATAGCGCCACGAGCAAAGCGCATATCGACACCCACTTTGCCCGATTCCGGCGTGCGCAAGTAGTCAATAAACCCAAGATGGCTCGGCTGCACAGAACGCGACTCAGCCGGCACTGCGTCGAGCGAGCCAATCCCGCCCTCGCCCATGCGCGTAACACGAGTCTGGTGGTCAAAGATTTCGGCTGGATTGATCTCTTCTAAACTCGATCCCAGCCCGCTGCCTATAAGCGCCGCAGAAATCGCCTTGTCAAACACACCAGACGGAATGTGATCGATCGACTTCTTCGCCGTGGCTTTCCACAGAAGTTTGTTTAACCCTTGCCGGTCTTTAATAAACCTTTCAGCAATCAGGTCTTCGGGGCCGACGACTGACTGATACACCATGTTGTCGCGGTCGTCGCTCTCGGCCTCGCGGCGATTCACGGCAATCAACTTCTTCGTAATCGCCAGAATCGTTTCCGGCGTCATGTTCTTGTATTCGGCGCCAAGCGTACGGCGTGTGACTTCCGGGTCCAATTCGGTCTTGGCAAACTCAGCGGCAATGGCCTGCGCTTTCGCGATGGCGTCCGCGCCAGCGACGGGTTTGTTTACGAGACGCGCATAGATCTTGTCCATCGTGCCGGCGTCGCCCTTCTCCATGTTGACGGCGGTAATCTCGTTGCCCCACGCCGAACGAATGTCCTGATCGGAAACACCCATGGATTTGAGCAGCGGCATGAGCGGGATCTGTGCCTGCCCGATGCTGATCTTGAAAACGCCGGTCTTTGGGTCGAGAAAGTACCGGTGCGATCGGCCTTTCCCCGGAAGCGTGTTTACGTGCGCTTCGATCTCGCCGTTATCTTTCTCGCGGGTAAACACGCCCGGACGTAAGCGCATCTGGTGCGCGAGAGTGTACTCTACGCCGCCGTTCACAAACGTGCCGGAGTCGGTGAGATACGGCACGTGGGCGATCGTGGCGCGGCGCTGACCGACGGATTGGCCGGTTTTGTTATCAACGAGCGTCCACGTTCCCTGCAGCCGCCGGGCAAGTGTCCCCCGGGAGAGGACGGCTTTCTTTTGATCTGCCCGTGTAAAACGTTCAGGTCCGGTGTACCCGACGTCTTGAAGCTGCAGCGTATACAGATCGTTCTGCAGCGGTTTTAAACTTTGCGCGCTGGTCAGCGCTTGGTTAAAAATGTTGTCGCGCATCGTGCCAACGTCGCCAAACGTGCGCATTGTCGGCGCAACGGGTGCGGAAAGCGGCGCGGGCGCTTTAAGCGGCGGTAACTCGGGGGTCATGGCTCACCCCGCTTGCGACTGCGCGGCCTGCTGCTTCAACGCAATAATCTCGTCGGGGTCGACGTACGTAGGCAGAATGCCGGCAATGCGCGCCTTCGATTTCGCAGCCTCTTCCACGGCTTTGGCGCGCGACCGATCACGAGCACGGTCGTACATCAGCTTGGCGGCCAGCCCGCCCAGACCAAGTCCCGCGCCAACATACGCGCCGCCGACTGTGGCCGGAACTCGTTTGGCGATGTCATACGCGTCGGTCAGCCACTCTAGCAGCGCCTTCTTTTCTGACGCGGCTTTTTCACTTGCGGCGTCGTATGCGCTGTCTAACTTTTTGCCCCCGCCACCAGTGAGCGCGTCGTAATACTCTTTTTCAGCCGCGGCAATCTGATCTTGCTGCTCACGCCGCTTTTTTCTCTTGTGAAGTGCTTCAATAAGCTTGTACCCGCCGAGACCGCCCAAAGCCGCGGCGCCAAATGTCGCACCTGTTCCGAATGACGACCGTAGAATGTTCGGGTCGTAGGAGTTTGGGTTTTTGTTTGTAGCTGGCGTGAACGGCCGCAAAAAACTTACCCACGTGTCCGGCAGCATTTTGCCGACACCCTCAGTGATGTTGTCGTAAATGCCGGCCGCTTTTGTTTCAGTAATCTTTGGCGTCTCTTCTTCCTCTTCTTCTTTTGGCTTATTTAACGCCTGAGATAACCCGCGGGCCAAATAATAAAGACTAGCAGCACCAGCGCCAGCGCCAAGCCCACCAAGACCAGTACGGATAATACGATCGCCCCAAAAACGCTGGTAGTCTTGGGCTGTAGGCGCGCCCACAGGGGCAGTTGGCAGCACGGCATTGTTGGCTCGTTTATCCATTGTTTGTGCTCACTAATGTTTGGGCGGAATCATGCCGTACACCTGCGCCCACTCCAACCAGACCCGAAAATGTTTATGTTCGTCGTCCCAGTTGTCCGTGCGCTTTAACAGCCGATACCAGCCGTTCACCATCTTATCATTTATATCGTCAAATTCTGCCTTCTGAGTAGGATCCCACAGCTCGAACATACGAGACTTGAAATCATACTGTAAATCTATATTTTCCAGCTCATCTTGCTTCAGATCGGGGCGGTGACCCGCGCCAATTACCGGAAAGCCGTCGAGCGTGCCGGGCCAGTTCAATCGGGCGTTATTGTGCTGCGTGCCGCCAATTTCGCCGTGATACTTGCGAAGGCTCACAAATTACCTTTCTGGACGGTAAAGACGTAACTTCCTGTTGGTCTTCGCCCGCGCAGCGTACGCTTTGTAGGCAGCAGCCAGTTCGCGGGCTTTGATATCTTCTTCGTCGACGTCTGGTTCGGTCATCTTACCGGCGACGTGGCCTGCCAAGCCGCCACCGACGGTCGCGAGCATGAGTGGCGCATACGCAATATTCCCGAGCGCCCGCCACGAGTCGCCAAGCGCCGGCAGTTCCAGCGCAGCTTTTACAAACGCATCCGCGGCGTCGAGACGTTGCACAAGAGCCGGACCGGTCAGCTGCTCTTCGGCGCACCGTTGAAGAAAACCCAGCTTAAAAGCTTCTTTTTCAGTGACGTCCATGTCAGAAATCTCCGGGCAAAATAAGTTTCTTTGTGGGCGCGCCGACTGTAAAGTCGGGTGTTACATGCTTGCCGGTATCCTTACCAAGCGGTAACGCGCCCGGCAGCGTCGATGTAAAGTTAGCGCCACTGGCCAAAGATATCTTACTCTTTCTGCCCGGTCGGTGCCGCATAAACCACGCGTCGACTACCGGATCATTACGGTCGCCCTGCTCTTTCGCTTCTTTTGTGACCGCAATCATATCCTCGATTGCCCGCTGTAAAGCGGCCCGGTCCGCCGATAACCACGCGGCTTTAGCCGGATTTTCGGCCGCTATCATGCGCAGCCGTTTGGCCTCGTCGCTGATGGCCTGCGCCCGCTGTAAAAATTCTTTACGGGTGAGGACGAAAAATTCGCCGGTCTCTTCGTCATGCAGGCAGATAAAGCCATTTTTGGCGTAAAACTTCAGACTGCCGTATGTATAACACTTTCCGGTCGTTCCGTGTCCGGCGGGCATTAAGCACCTTACTTGCGGGGGATCGGGCAGCTACCGTCTTCACAATCGTTCAGCGGAGCAGGCGGTAACGGTTTTACTTGCAGCTTCATCGCCGGGTTTAAACCGTTGCTCTGCATGCTAACTTTGTCGCCAGTCTTCGGCTCGCAGTCGGGGCAATCGGTCCACGGGTGATTGCTGTCGCCGGTCGGGATCTTGCCGGTGCCCTTGCAGCGCGTGCAGTCTTTCGTGTCGACTAACGGTTTTGTTACCGGCGAATCAGGAAGCAAAGCAGCGTAAGCAACCTCTGCAGCGACCAGCCCGACATAGTCTTTTTTGGGCGGTTCGGCATAAGTCACCGGCGAAAGCGCTAATAGCCATTCGAACATGATTGTGCTCACACAAGAGATTAAATACTAATCAGATAAACCCGCGGGCGCCGTAACTCTTCAGCTTCTTCGGCGGCCAACCGTTTACTCCCGAGATCGCCACCATGTAACGATTTTTGATATCAGACCATCGAGCCCAGAAAGCACCAACAGGAATGTCGATGTTAGTACCAAAAATACGGCGGCTTCCGTCATTCCA